>OGXN01000664.1_pt1 | contig 41245 bp, 37 predicted proteins | sample 1576281 | NCBI WGS metagenome assembly OGXN01 (sample SAMEA3541494, study PRJEB24748) | human gut metagenome | biome: human gut; feature: human-associated habitat; material: faeces | place: China | collected 2012
GGGGAGCCAGGGCAGACGGAGCCGCTCACTCAGTTTTTTTATCTGCTTCGTTCCGATTGACTTTCGCGCTTTAAAGTGCTATATTAATATCTGCATCAGGAATACGTAAAAGGAAAGGAACGAACCAATGATTATTGTAATGAAACCGCAGGCCGCTGAATCCAGCATCACGGCGATAAAGGAATATATTGAAAGCAGCGGGCTGAATGCCCATCTTTCCCAGGGTACCGAGGTTACCATCATCGGCGTCGTAGGGGACAAAAGCCGCCTGTCTACCGAAAATCTGATAAGCTTCAAAGATGTTGACCGCATTGTTCCCGTAACGGAAACCTACAAACTTGCAAACCGCAAGTTCCATCCCGATCCCACTACAGTAAAGGCAGGCCCCGCCTCCATCGGCCCTGACAATATGACCATTATGGCAGGCCCCTGCGCTGTAGAGACCGAGGATCAGCTGATGCTTATCGCAAAGGCAGTCAAAGCATCGGGAGCCACGATACTGCGCGGCGGAGCCTACAAGCCCAGAACCTCACCCTACTCTTTCCAGGGGCTGGAGGAAGAAGGGCTCCGTTATATGCAGGAGGCCGGAAAGGAAACCGGTCTGGCTACCATCTGCGAGGTAGTGAGCCGGGAAGCCATTGAAGCCGCCGTAAAATATGTGGATATGATACAGATCGGCGCACGGAACATGCAGAATTTCATTCTTCTTAAGGAAGCGGGACGTTCCGGCCTTCCCGTACTGCTGAAAAGAGGTCTCAGCGCAACGATCGAGGAATGGCTGAACGCGGCCGAGTACATCATTGCCGAAGGCAATCCCAATGTGGTATTATGTGAACGAGGGATACGTACCTTTGAAACCTCCACCCGCAATACCCTGGATTTAAGCGCCGTTCCGGTATTAAAGGAAAGAACCCATCTTCCTGTCATAGTGGATCCGTCCCATGCCACCGGCGTTTACAAATATGTGGCCCCTTTGGCCAAGGCCGCCGTGGCCTGCGGCGCAGACGGACTGATGATAGAGGTACATAATGACCCGGCCCATGCCCTTTCCGACGGCCCGCAGTCTCTCACCTTTGAAAAATTCGAAAAGCTGACCGGGGAGCTTGACCCTTATATCAGTCTCGCCGGCCGCAGTTTCAAATAAAAGGAGCAACCTATGGAACAACTTACTTTTTCCTTTTTCGGGCTTGGGCTGATCGGCGGTTCCATTGCCAGAGCCATCAGGGCTTCCCATCCGGACTGTTTTATCCGCGCCTGTGATACGGACAGCTCAACGCTCAGGCTCGCCTTAGAGGAAGGCGTCATTGATGAAGCGTCGGAACGTATCGATGAAGAAAACGGAATGACCTTTACGGATTGTGACTTTCTATTCTTATGTGCCCCGGTCTCCCAGAATGACAGCAATCTGCGTCTGATACGTAAATTTCTGTTATCTGAAGGGCGCACTCATTCCAACTGCATCCTCACAGATGTGGGCAGTGTAAAGAGCACTATCCATGCCAGTATAGAAGAACTGGGGCTGACGTCCTGTTTTATCGGCGGACATCCCATGGCCGGGAGCGAACGGATCGGTTTTCAGAATTCCAAAGCATCTTTACTGGAAAACGCCTATTATATCCTTACCCCCACTCCGGATGTTTCCGGGGAACAGGTGGAACGGTATGCCGCGCTGGTAAAGGCGATGGGGGCAATTCCTCTGATCCTGGATTACCGGCAGCATGATTATGTGACCGCCGCCATAAGCCATCTGCCCCATGTCATTGCCTCCTCCCTTGTGAATCTGGTAAAGGCCAGCGATAATGAGGACGGCATCATGAAGCTGGTGGCTGCAGGAGGATTTAAGGATATTACCCGGATCGCCTCTTCTTCCACCGTCATGTGGCAGCAGATCTGCCTGACGAATAAAGAGAACATTTCACAGCTTCTGGAACGCTATATCAGTTCTCTCGAAAAGGTTAAGGATGAAATCGACAGAAGCGATGCGGCGCAGTTATACCATTTTTTTGATACCGCAAGAAGCTATCGGGATTCCTTCATTGATGCTTCCAGCGGCCCTATCAAGAAGGTTTACACCATCAATGTGGAAATTCCGGACGAAGCCGGCTCCCTGGCTTCCGTGGCCACTTTGCTGGCGTTGAATCATATCAGCATTAAAAACATCGGAATTGTCCATAACAGGGAATCGGAAGACGGTGTTCTGCGCATCGAATTTTATGAGGAAGCCTCTATTGAAAAAGCGGAAAAGCTGCTGGGCAGCAGAGGCTATATGGTTTTCCTGAAAAAATAATACTGCCTTTCATAAAAAATGCCGGCTATTGAATGAGCCGGCGCTTTTTATTATATATGGGTGATAATAAACTCCCCTTCTCCTTCAAGAAGGAATTTCTGTCCTCCGGCAGGGATAAAAATGCTGTCCCCGGCCTTTATATCCATTCTTTCCGTTCCTTCCTGGTTTTTCAGCACGGCATTTCCCCCTACACACAATAAGGAATAGAAGGAATTCCCGTCTTCCTCCAGGGAATAGGTGCCATGAAGCGTACAGCTGACACATTCAAAATATTTACACCTGCTCAGGATGCGAAGGAGCACATCCTCCGTTTCTATCGTTTCACTGTCAAACCGCTGTACTTCGTAACGGCTATAATCCATGACCGCCAGAGCTTTCTCCATATGAAGCTCCCGGTAATTTCCATACTTATCCTTACGGTTATAATCATATAACCGGTACGTACAGTTGGAGCTTTGCTGGATTTCACAGATCAGGCTGCCTTTTCCGATCGCATGAACCGTGCCGGCCGGAATGAAAAAGGCATCCCCCTGCTTAATGGGGATACGGTTGAGCAGGGAAAGAATGGTATTCTCTTCCACTGCCTTCTCTACCTCTTCCCTGGTCACATCCCGCTTAAAGCCGCAGTATATACAGGAATCCGGATCACACTGCAGAATATACCACATCTCATTTTTTCCGTACTCATTCTCCTTTTCCAGGGCGTACAAATCGTCCGGATGCACCTGGACGGACAGATTTTCTTTTGCATCAATAAGCTTGACCAGAAGCGGAAAACGCTCCAGCGGCTGACATTTCCAGCCCCATTTCTCTTTTCCGATCCGATCCAGATATTCGGAGAAAAGAAGCCCCTTATGCCGCCCGGAAGCCACGATGCTCTGTCCTTCCTTATGCGCAGACAGCTCCCAGCTCTCGGCAATGATTTCATAATCACATTTCTTGCCGTATATATCACGAAGCCTGGTGCCGCCCCAGAGATAGTCCTTAAAAGCAGGCAGCAGACGGACAAAAGGCTCGACCTGATAACCAAGCTCCGCTTCCGATAAGTCCCGGCTGCGTATGGAAATCAAATCCCTTTCCTCTACCATCGTACCTGTGGAAATCTCCATAAAAACAAGAGGCTCATTCCCGATATTGGAAATCTGGTGGGCGGTATTTTCAGGCACCTCAATGCTGTCATTTGCCCCATACTCCCTTTCGCTTCCTTTCAGGATTATTCTGGCTCTGCCGCATACAATAATCCAGTGCTCGGTACGGTGTGCATGCTGATGGGCATAAATAGTCTTTCCCTCCGTAACCACCACCTTACGGACAACATATCTGGGATTTACATTCAAGAGCTCATAAGTCCCCCACGGCTTATAAATAATCCTTCCCTGATCAAAGTAATGCTGTTCCTCCGGATTTTCCTTCATAATGCCTTTAAGCTTCTCAGACTCCCCCGTCCTGCCTACATAAACGGCGTCCTCCGTATTGATTATCGTGATATTCTCCAGGTTATTGGCCACCACAAGCTGACGGTCACTCTGATTCAGCACAGTGGTATTGGTGCTTTCATACACGATTTGATTCCGGTCATCCCTCTGAATCCCTGTCATGGACAGATCCTCCAGACTGCCGATATCCTGCCACCGGAAGGAGCTGTGAATCACCTTTCCCCTGCCTGTCTTTTCAAACACACTTTTTTCTATGGGAACTGCCTGGATCCCCTCAAGGACCTCCGAAGGATAATACGTGTGCCTGCCTTTTACCTTACGCATATAAAAAGCGGCTTCACAGGAATTATAAAGCCATGGATAAAATTTCCTGATTTCCTGTACGAGAGTCCCTACCCGAAATAGAAACATTCCGCTGTTGATCAGATAATCCCCCGCCTCAAAATAAGAGGCTGCCGTGGCCGCGTCCGGCTTCTCTATAAAAGAAAGTACCTCATCATCATGGCACCGGATATACCCGAACCGGGTTTCGGGTTTGCGGATATCCATCCCGAAGGTGACAAGCCAGCCGTCCCTTGCCAGCTCTGCCGCCCGTGTGACATCGTCTTTATAGGTAGGACCTTCAATCAGATGATCGCTTGCAACAACAAACATCAGCTCAGACAAAGGGAACTGCAGACAGGAAAGCACGATGGCCGCCGTAGTTTTTCTCCCGACCTCCTCCAGCACAAGCCTGTAGGTAATACCCTGGAAGGCCTTCATCTGGTTTTCCACGATAAACTGATATTCTTTATTAGTAACTATGATAAACTCATCGCAATAGGGAATATTCCTGGCAATCGTCTCCTGAAAAATGGAATGATCCTTCTGGATGCTGATAAACTGCTTCGGATAATTTTTCCTGGACAACGGCCAAAGCCTGTCGCCTCTTCCTCCGGCCAGTACAAGACATTTCATATGCACCTTGCTCCTGTATCTTCTTTATAAAAATATGCGGTAAAATCCTTGTGAAATAGTTTGTCCGCATATCTTATACTATAGCCGAAACCTGAGGATTTCACAAGAAAAAAGAACGGTGCATGCCGTTCTTTTTTACGCGTACCCAACGGGCACTCATTCCATCTTCAGTTGTCTTTTCCTATCCGTTTTTCTTTGTGGCTCCCAGCTTACGGGACTTGTCAGCGCCAAGGTAGTCTTTTTCTTTTGAACGTCCCAACAGATAATCCGCTGATACATTATAGTAGTCACAAAGCAACGGGATAAACCTGACCGGCATCGCATTCTGCCCTCGTTCATATCTGGAATAGACTCTCTGGTCAATATTCAGGTATTCGGCCACCTCCCTCTGCTTTACATCGTTGTCCTCTCTTAAGCCACGCATAATAACTACATAATCCATCATCATTTGCACCTTACTTCCAAAATTTACCAAACTTCGTTTTTTTCAGTTTAGCATATTCCATAAGCAAGAATTGCTTTTTCCACTGAACTGTAGTAGTATTTTAGCGTACTTTTTCCATGATGACTAGAAACGATAGGATTGGATATATTGAATAGCAAAAGATGTGCCATATATGGCACATCCGACAATACCCACCGGGTCAATCCGTTAATCTGCACAAAAAAAATGAATATCCATTACTGTATAAACCTTAATCCAAATAGGCAAGGGTTAAAATACCTTTTCTCTTATTCCCCGAAAAATCGGTATATTCCTAAATAACCAGATAATTCTACGATTAAATCATTTTTTCTTATCTTTTCTCATTCGCTCCGATTACAGACCTCCGGCCCGAAATTAGTACTATTATATCGATAACTTAAAGGAATGAAAGCTTCCCTTTTTCCGCAAAAAAATGCCCGGTTTCCGATGTTCAGGAATCCGGGCATTTTGAAACCACACAAGTCGATTTTAGAAAATAATTTTAGTACTGGTCCAGAACTATCAGGTTCTGGGAGATGTTGTTGCCGGAACATCTTCCATAGGAGCTCCTTTGGCTACAACAAAAGTTACATTTACAGCGCCGCCGAATGCAGGAAGTGCAACAGCAACCGCACCGTTCTTAATAACAACGGGTACGGCAACCCATGTACCATCTGCTCTCTGGTATAATGCCTGAAGAGTTTCCCCTTCACCCAGAGCAGCTGCTCCGAGAATATCTGACAGCGCAAACGCTGCAGATACGGAACCATTCTGTGCAACAGCTTCGCCGGCAGCGGTCTGCAGGCCAATTACCATGTTGTTAACAACATTCAAATTGCCATTGCTGTCTGTCAGAGACAGTCCGCTTCTTCCGGTAAAGTTAACTACCTGCATTTTGCTGGAAGCCAGTGCTGCTGCTAAAGATGCTGCAGAAGCCTGTGCCTGTTCAGCGGAAGCAGGTGCGATAACCATTGCTACAGCAGACGGATCCACAACCTGACCGCTTGCAGTCTTGAATGTGGTTCCGGGAAGGACTGCAGACTTATCGCTGGAAACACTTACAGCCTGTGTGGTAACAGTATTACTGGTACCAACAGAAGGGCTTACAACGACCTGTGCTACAGGCTCCTTCTGGATGGACGGACTGGGAGCCGCCATCGCAGTCATGCCCATAGAGCATGCGAGAATTGCTGAAAGAACAATTGCCATTTTCTTTTTCATGTCAATCATCCCCCTTTCTTATAGTGTGTGTGGCTTCTTTATATCAACGGCCGGTTGCCCGTCCGCTAATACCATATTCAGGCTGTCAAAAACAGCGTTATGGCGTTACTTCATCATAAAAGACCTGAATTATCAATTCGTACAGAGCCGTGTCATCCTGGTAAAATTCCTCAAAAATTTCTCCCATCTCCACGTGCCCTTCCATCGTATATATGTCATTCTGGTCAAAACTATAGGATAAAGCCTGTCCTGCCAGATAAACTGCTTCGTCTGCGGATATATCCGTTACCATATAAGGAGAAACCTGTGTGTACAGCTTCAGCGGCAGAGTCATATCCTGCTTCATCGCTGTCTTTGCCTGCCCGATAAATCCCTGCAGATATTCTTTCTGACGGGACAGACGGGCTTCCGCACTCTGCGCCTCCCTGGTATCACGGTATTTTATGTATACATAGGCTTCTTCACCCTCCAAATGGACACGGTCTCCCGGCTTCCATTCGGAACCATACCACCTGCCGCCAATCTTCATACCTCCCTTGGCCACAGATTCCGGTATTGTGACTTCCACCCCGCCTACCGCATCATTGATTGTGCTTATGATGCTCATATTCAGCGCGCAATAGCCATGAATGGGCAGGCCATAGAATAAATTGGAAACAGCCTCCACCGTATTCTCACAGCTTTCTTCCAGCCCTTCCCCATAAGCGTGGGCAAGCGCTATCTGCGCGACCTCTTTCCCCGCATAAAGCCCGTTGGGGTCATAGGTTTTAATTTCTGTCATCGTATCCCGGTTAATACCGATTACGCTGATTTTTTTATCCTCCGGATCCAATACGGCCAGGAACAGGGCATCAGCCTGACCGCCTCTGTATAAATCAGAAGAAGCCTTCACCTCTCCGGTTTTATCAATTCCCATACATAAAAAGGTCAAAATATCCTTTTTATAGGCATATGTCTTACCATTATAACGAAGCGTACCCGCTTCCAATGCTTTTCCTGCATCATTCTCCGATACGGAAAAATCCTGCATCTGTTCCGGGACAGCCTCCTGTTTTTGAGCGAAGGCACTCCGGCCATGACTGTCCATCCAAAAATACCCGATTACCAGCAAAAGAAGAAATAAAAGTATCACCGACAGCAGAACTGCTGAAAATATCCCAAATTTTTGAGCCGCAGACCGCCTTTTCTTCTTCCTTCTTCTCTTTCTCTTCTGTTCCATCCCTCATCCGCCTTTCAGGGCCTATTCTGACACAAGCACAGCCTGTACCAGATAACGCTTATCATCTTCTCCTGTCACCCCTGTGGATAAGGTAATGATCTTATCCTCCGCCGTTACTTCCACGGAATCATCTATAAAAGCATCCATCGCCCGGATTGCAAAAATATCCTCCAGATATGTGGAATAAATCGTTTTATCCCAGAAATCATAGGTTGCAATCAAATGACGGTCATCGTAGGTGTATGCCGCAAATATCTGATAAATAAACACCTTGTCTTCCGTACTGATCTTTACTTCCCTGTGGGAATCAAAAAAATCCCTGTCCTTATATTGATGAAGCCTGCCGAACCGCTCTTCCCTATTGCGTCCGTAAATTACGGTATTGGGATCTCCAAAATCCTTATTGTTGTAATATTCCGTATAAATGCAGCCATTCTCATCCTCATCACCATATATGTTATGGCTCAAATAAAAGTACTCGTCCTCTGCAGGCTGCAGGATGGGAAAGCTGATATCCGTACCGGTAATTTCCAGCCATGCATAGGCTTCTGCGTTTATCGCCTGAAGCGCCTGAATATCCGCCGTGCCGTCTTCCTTTAGGAATTCTGCTGCTGATGGTTCCGTCTGTTCTTCTGCCTGTACATCAGACTGCGTCTCCCCCTGCTCTTCCCCTTTGCTGCCGCAGCCGGTCAGAAGAATGGCGAACATAAGCAAAATATAAAGTGAGGAACTGTGAAGCAGGGATTTATGTTTTTTTTGTTTCATTTTCTTTTCCTTCTGTTGATTTTCATAGTTTGGCATAACCTGTCCGGAACATGCCGGCCCCGGGAAGCATACAGAGCACATAAAGATAACACTTTTGATGCGAAACGCCTTACGCCGGCTGCTGCAGAATCCCTCCGGCCCATAACCGGAAACGGGACCTGCCTGTATATGGAAACAGGCTGCCTCCCTTCTTAATGATTCTTGTATGGCTTCCCTTATTAACGCCAGAGGCGGTAACAGCTACTGTTGTACTTCTTCATAGAAAATATCTATAACCATCTGATGAAGGGCATCTTCATCTGGATAAAATTCCTCATACACATCACCCATCTTCGTCTCTCCATCCAGCAGATAGATCTCTCCGCTGAATTCATAAGACGCCGCGGTTGTAGCCAGATAAGTAACCTCATCCGCCTTGATATCCGTAGTCATATAAGGACTTAATTTTTGAAAAAGTGTGAGCGGCAGCGTAACATCTTTCCTGAAAGCTGCTCTGGCCTGCTCGATAAAGCCCTGAAGATACTGCGCCTGCCGTTCCAGCCTGTGCCTGTTGCTTTCAAATACATTGGTGTCCCGGTACTTCACATACCAAAAAGCTGTCTCTCCCTCCAGCCTCACGTTCTCTCCCGCGCCAAGGGCAGGATCCGCCGCCGTCAAATCCTCGATACATTCCACCTCAACGCCGCCTATGGTGTCATTGATCGTAGGGATTCCATCCATATTGACCGCCAAATAGCCATGAATGGGCAGCTGATACATAAGCGCGGAAACCGCTTTCTCCATCAGTTTGGCACTTTTATCTTTTCCGTCTCCATAAGCATGCTGCAGGGCAATCTGGGCCTTTACCGTGCCCGAATAGGCACCTGACTGGCCATAAACCTCCACATCCGCCATCGTATCCCTGTTGATCGCTATCAAATCCACCTTTTTATCATGAGGATTCATAACAACAAGAAAAATGGCATCTGCCTGTCCTTTCTGACCCCCGTTCTCCACGGTTTCCAGCCTGTCCTTTTTATCGATTCCCATAATCAGGAAAGTCATGATATCATCGTTGTACTCATAGATCTTATCCTTGTACCCGATCCACCCCTCCTGCCATTGTTCCACCTTATCCATTACGTTTATATCTGTGGAAATCGCAGGCTCCTGACCGCCGCCCTTGCTCATAATGCTGCTCTTTCCCATGGCCCGGACTACCATAAAACCAGTCGTACAGACCACACAAAAAACACACAATACGGTTATAACTGCCATCAAACGCGCCCTGCGCCTCATTTGTCTTCTTTTTTCTGCTTTTTCCGGATTTAGTATCGCTTCCTTTTCCAAATCCGCCTTGCTTAACTTTTCCATCCTGTATTTCCTGCTTTCTTTTATCCTGTTTTGTTAATGATAGTTCCTTATTACTTTATCGGCTTTTTTAAAAGTAAATTAATATACGTTTAAAACAGGAGTTTTGGGCATAAAAAAATCACCTGGCACCGCTTTCCGAAAAAACAGCCAGAAATGTTTTAATTAAAATTTTAAGATCAAGGCTGACCGACCAGTTATCAATATACTCCACGTCCAGCCTGACAATTTCCTCAAAATCCGTAATATCGCTTCTGCCGCTCACCTGCCACATACCGGTAAGACCCGGACGGAAGCTAAGCCTCTTTTTGTGATAAGACTTGTAATGCTCGAATTCATCCAATGTGGGCGGCCTGGTACCAACCAGACTCATATCCCCCTTCAGGATATTTATAAACTGGGGGAACTCGTCCAAACTCGTTTTACGCAGGAATTTCCCCACCCTGGTGATGCGGGGATCATCTTCCATTTTAAACATCAGACCATCCATTTCATTCTGGGCCATCAGCTCTTTTTTCCGTTCTTCCGCATCTATATACATGGAACGGAACTTATACATCTTGAATATACGGCCGTTCCGCCCCACACGCTTCTGCGCAAAGAATACAGGGCCGGGGGAATCCAGCTTAATGACAGGCGCCAGGAATATGGTAAGAATGAAAAGAATCAGACTACCGACAACAGCACCTGCTATATCGATAAGGCGCTTCAGCATAAGCTGGCCGAAGGGCGCCACTTTATTTGCATAAGTAATAGTATGGAACTGTCCAAACTGAGACAGAATACGCTGAGGAGCTTCCGTGAGTTCCAGGACAGGAACCTCCAAATGGATAGTCAGGCCCATCGCAGCCAGATTTTCCAAATCATCTTTCCTGTCTTCCTGCGTCTGCCTGTCCGTACAGAAAATCACTTCATCCAGAGGCGCTGAGAGGCAATACTCAATCAGATCCTTTCCCGAAGCCACTACCGGGATTCCTCCCACCTCTTTTTCATCGCCGTCCAACAGGATGATGCCTTTTATCTGATAGCTGTAATCCTTAATGTTCTTCATCTCGGTTACCAGAGCAGGCGCTTCCTTTGCAGTGGCCACAAGAAGCAGCTGACGGGCATTTCCCGCAACCCGGTAAAATACCGGAAGGTACCTTTTATACAGCTGATGGACAAGGAACATCAGTAAAACGTCTATGAATACAAAATAAAGGAGCACTTTTCTGGAATATTCGTCGATTACCCTTGTAAAATATAAAGCAAAGGTAGCGCCGGCCAGTGTCACCAGGTTCATCTTGATGATTTCCAGCAGTTCCTGAAAGGGTCCCCGGAGCAGCATTTGCTTGTACCAGTTCTTAAACAGGTTGATTACAAGAAACACCACCAAAAAAATAGCAATCAGAACTTTCATATCCGTAGGATTATTCAATCCCTTGAAGAACTTCTGATGCCTGAGGTAGTTAGCGATACCGAGACTGAGAATAAGGACAAGGCAGTCTAACGATATGATTATTAAATTTTGCAGATTAGACTTCTTCTGGTACATATTCCTCCGGTAAAGCAGAAAACCATTACGCTTCTGCTCCTGCGTTTTTCTTGATTCTGTCTTTATGATGTGCAGTCAGGTACAGTATCATACCGATACACAGATATCCCAGCATGCCGAAGAAAAAACCTTCCAGGCATTGGGGGAAGGAATAGTGTCTTCCTTCTATAAAGAGCTTCATAAATTCTGTAAAAAAAGCTATGATGAACAGCATGGATGCTGTGGTTAGTATGCGAATCTTTATTGTGATTTTGCGGAAGGTGAGGATGATTGCCCAGCTTCCGGTGAATCCTAAGGCGAAGAAAAGGATGGCCCTGCCGGCTTGGCGCAGATAGTAGGTGATGGTTAGTATCTGTTCCTGGGTAGGGGTGTTTTTCAGGGTGCCTGTTACCTGGGTTACCAAGGGCTTTTCAAGGGCTTTGGTGGCTGGGCCGCTTTGGAAGGACAGGTATAGGGTTATTAGTAATATGAATGTAAACATGGTCCATAGGATATATGGAAGCCATGGTTTGGGGCTAGACAATTGATTCATTTATGAAATCCTTATGTAGGTGAGCCGGTAAAACAGGTTATTTGTATTCTTTTAAGTATAATATGTTAAATTCTGTTATGTCAATAGCTTTAGCAGATATTAAATGGAAGGCATTATCGAAGATGATATACTGCGGTGTTACTGATCGAGTTATTTAGGTTTTTAAAACTGGTATTTTATCTACGTTTAATGCTCCATCTTGCATACTATAGCATAAATGTCTGGAATTTTCTAGTGGTATTTATGAAATCGAAGATATTTTTGGGAATTCCGTAATAAATGTTTAGAAAGAACGTAAAATTAGTCTGATTTAATTTATATACAACCATCTAACATCCTCTCTGCCACAGTTATTCCGTCAGATTCCACATCAGCAAGCTGATTTTATGCCTACGACATAGCAAACCTACACTGTTAAATCAAAATATAAACGCAGTCCTGCTTCTCTGCATTTCCCCTATCAGCCATTAAAAATTCTTTCCCGATACTGACCTGGCTCTTGTCTTCCAATACAATCCTTGCCTCCATCACATAATGATAATATAAATAGATTGGCTCGTCAATTTTCCCCTTGTTTACCGTCTTTTTCAGGCAATGCTCACATTATTTTTCTTAAAAAGTACAGGCCCGTCACATCCCCGATCACAAGTCAGTTCCTTTGGAACCTTGCCTTTTCAAAGCAACGGCTGCACAGCATGGTATCATAAGGGAGCAATTACTCGGTGGGTTTCAGCCTCAATTCCCTACATCGGTTTTCCAAATAGAATCATTCTACATCATTGAAATGACTGTCATCCCCTATATAGATTCTATGGAGGGGATATTTTTCATAACTACAGTACTTGTTGTATTTCGTATAGCTTCCCCTTCCGGGAAACCACTCCTGTGTGTAAATTTCTTTGAAGTTATAATATAACCAAAATTTTTCAATGCGTTTTTATTTTGTGTTTATCCTTTATACCCGTATCGTGCCTTTTTCCTTTCCATGGAAATAGACAGCAGTGAGAAGAAAAAGATAAAGAGAACCAAGTGATAGAGACAGAACAGAAAAAAGGAAGCAGTTTTGTAGAATGTAATGGTACGGGATGAGATATTAAATTTTCACTTTTCCAACTATCTTCCTTATATTTACTTCTTGGTTAATCAGGGTAGTTCCTCTATATGCATTTTCTGGATACAGAATTACATAATCACCTTTTCTCAACGTGATGCTTGCCATTCTTGACGGAATATTCCAAAACAACACATCTTTATCTTCATTGTATTCTTCACTTAAAGAAAGTCTTGATATGTCGGCAATATCCATTCTTTCCGCACCGTCTAACATGATTTGTATATCTACATATTTCCGATGAGATTCAAGTTTCCATTCATCAGCTGGCTTGGTTTCATATTCCTGAACATAATAAAAAAAATCTTCACTTACCTCATGCCGTCCAGAAATTAGTTGTTCATCTGTAAGGGCAAGTAAATAAGCAACAGCTAATTGCAATTTGTTATTCAGATCATTATCTTCAATCGAAGTAAGCCACTCAGCAAATTCACGAAGAGCCCCTTCTCCGGCTTTTTGTAAACATACATAATCAGAAATTGCTTTTACTTCTTGTACGGCATCTGATGGGCACCCAATAATTCCTCCCTCTTCTTTAATCGGAAGCATACATTTCTGATCCAGAACATCATCTCCGAAATATGCACAAGATCCAAGATTTTCTTTTCCAACTATTTCTATTAACGCTGAGAGCTTATCATGCTTTCCTTGATGCACTTCCGTTATGCCAAGCTCCTCACACCTGCGCATCACAATATCACTCGTTCTCGCAGTGATGATAATCGAGACGATATTATTTGGCTTTAAAATATAATTGATAGCATATCCATCCTTAACAGAAAATGCCTTCATAGCTTCTCCGGACGGTCCCATATATATCTTTCCGTCTGTCAACGTACCGTCAACATCCATAACTAAATACTTTATCATAATAAAATCCCCCCCTGAATTACTATAAACTAGAACACAGAGAAGTCCTTCCTTTATTTTATCCTATTAACGCTTTTACCTTTTTCAGCATTTCTTCATCAATGTCTGGCTTGATTGTTCCAGTTTCCCATCTAATCTTAGGGATAAGTAAAGTGCCAGGTGTAAGCATAATATTCAACAAGCAAGGTTCTTTGTCTTCCAGCCACTCTTTATAGTCTATCAATTCTTGATAGCTGTCAAGCTTAGCTGCTTTAATTCCGTATGCATTTGCTATTTTAACAAAGTCCGGAACTGTATATCCACTTTCAGGTGTTGTGATGATATACCGATCTTCATAAGACCCATGCTGAATTTCACTAATTTTACCTAACTCTCTATTATTAACCACCAAAATCTTTATCGGAAGTTTCTCTCTACTGATGGTTTCCAATTCCTGAATGTTCATCTGAAGTCCACCATCGCCTGTTATGCTGAATGTCAATCTATTCCCCCTGGAGATTGATGCACCAATAGCATAAGGCATACCAACGCCCATTGCACCGTAGCTTCCGCCAATGATGATTCGTCCTTTCGTTCCTTTTAGTTGCAGAGATTGTGCTGCCCAACAAACATTCTGTCCGATATCAACTGTAACAGTTGGATTCTCCGGAAGGACTTCTGAAATAGCTTTCATCAGCTTATTTCCCTCGGTATCGTCGTAATCATCCAACAATTTTTTGACCTGGATACAGTTATTCCACCACTTACTATAATCTGGGATATCTTCCATTAAAAGCTGTTCTATGAACGCCTTAGCATCCATATTATACTTTTCTTCATCGTCTTTTATTTGACGAGCTAACTCAAACTGATCTACATCACATCGAATGAGTTTCGCATTTTGAGCGAATAGTTCTGGTATATGTCCAATCTGACGAAGTCCAAGTCTAGCACCGATTGAGATAACCAGATCGCATTCATTCAGAATCATGTTCGAAGCACGATTGCCATAGGTTCCAATGAAGCCGATGCGATATTTATCCTGAATCATATCCACGGTGTTCATCGTGGTAAGTATAGGGATGTGTGTCTTTTCGATAAACTGATAGATGTCCTCTGATATTCCCGCAGCTCTTGCTCCATTACCGACCACTAATACTGGTTTTCTGGATGTCATATGGAAAATCAATTACAACACCTCCCTTCCGTCCGGTCGTAGCTAAGTTATAAGCTCTTGTAACAATATCTGCAAAAGACTCCGCTCTATTTGGAGCAACAGAATATTTCGTGATGTGTTTTGTTATAGAAACAACATCCATCTCCTGAAATCCATTCTGTCTAACTCCTGAGAAACCTCTCTGTTCATTGGTTGGTACATTACCACTGATACACATTAACGGAACACTATCAAACCAAGCATCTGCAAGTCCACCAAAACCATTCACTGCGCCAGGTCCAGAAGTGGTAAAATACACTCCAAGCTTACCACTTGTTCTTGCAAATCCATCTGCTGCATACGCACATCCCTGCTCGTTATAGCAAACATGAACCTTTATCTCATCTCTTCTGGCATATAACGCATCCATAAATGGAACAATATAACCACCAGAATAACCGAATACATCTGTTACACCCTTTTTAATTATAAAATCAACTAAGTATTCAGAACAATTCATTAGTTGTTCTCCTCTCTATAGGATTCGTAAGCTGCATCCAATACGGAGAAGTCTGTCTTGGAATATCCAGTTCCATAACGAATTCTTTGCTGAGGCTCCAGCTTTTCAACAACATCATACATTTCATTTGCAGTACAATTATGTACTTTCTTCAAGTAATATACATTATCTACATGTGAGTGCTTTGTACCACATATGTACATCGGAAGATCATATCCCCAATGAATTTCTGGAACAATTGGCGCAATGTATTTATCGATTGTTTCCAGTAATTTCTGTAAATCGTAATGTCCACCACAGTGCTTATTAATGTAATCAGCTAAAAGTTCTGTCTTGGCATTACCTGCACCTCTACCCATTCCAAAGAGTGAGCCATCAACGATGATATCTCTTCCCGATTCTTTTGCAAGTTCAATCATTCTTTCAGCAAGCGCACATGATAAGCCTAAATTATCATGAGAATGAAGGCCGATTTTAATATCCTTGTCCAACAACGAATCAAATTGCTTGAAGATATGAACAAGATCCAGCATATCCATTGCGCCGAAAGTATCTACAATAGAAAAACTCGCTGGCTTCACTTTATTTACTTTCGAAATCAAAGCAGCTCTTTCTTCATCTATGTAACTGATTGAATCCATAGGATTAAACTGAACAAAATATCCTTTTTTCATTGCACCAGCGCAGAACTCAAGGGATGCATCAATCTCATGTTTAGCAAAAGAAATACGGAGCCATTTAAAGGAGTTACCGTCATAATCATCAAGATTTTCTAATGAGTAACGGCTATTATCACAGAACCCCAGAAACTGTATCTGCTTTCTATTCTCTGGAAGATATTTACGAGCATCTACAGAGTTCTTGTACACCAAAGTCTCACCTGTGACATTAGTCTGAAGAAAACCTGTTTCTATAAAATTGATTCCTGCATCTGCCAACCCCTTCATAATTCCTCTTATGAACTCAGGATCAGGATTCTTATTAAAAAGATATCCCCCATCTCGTATTGTACAGTCTGTAATTAAAACACTCATTTTTTAATCATCTCCTTATATATTGCGTTACAGATTTCAAAGTCCTCCGGATAATCAATATCCATAGCTTCGATCTTACCCACTTCCTTAATAAACGGTTTTGAGCCAAGCCTTCTGTTGTGTTTCTGGAAAGATTCTTTTGTAAATACATATGCGATAGATGTCTCTCCATAAATAAGCGGCAGATCCTGAGTGCGTGGGAATCGATCTGGATCAAAGTTAATCGGCTTTCCATTTCCCCACATAAATGTTCTAAGAATCTCTGCACAGAATGCACTATCATACTCTCCACTAGCTACTTTATCTACTAATTCTTCAATAGTCTCTGGCTTTGCAAATGGGGAAGTTGTATGAGCATTTACATAAATGTCTGCGCTAATGATGTTAATAAACTCTCTGATAAAATCATTCGCATTGATGTTATCACCGTCTAAATACTCTGGACGTTTTAAGAACTTTACACCTGGAAGCACATACTCTTTTACCGCTTCATTGGAGCAATAGATATACACTTCATCGATATTCTTTGCATCCAAGCATGCTTTCTGGATAAAATACATAAGTGGTGTGCCATCAAAAAACGGCTTAATATTCTTCTCCGGAACCCGCTTACTTCCTAATTTGATTGGAATTAATGCTACTGTCTTCATATTCTCATCTCCTTTTATTTCATAAAAATCTTTGAAATAACAATTTCTGTAGTATTCCAAATAGGAAAATTAAAAACAATATCTGAAATAGAGAGCATGTCTTGATTACTTCCTGAAACTGAACTCCCAACTTCACAATCCTGCAGTAGTTATACTTATAGTTTGGAGCAAACTCCTCATGTCTAAAGAAAAGTCTGTCTTTTACTTACTTTCAGCAACCTTTTGATAGAACTTACGATCTCTTCAATTCACAATAAGATAAAACGAGTCATGTTTCTAAAAGCAGAAAATAGTAATAAAAGAAACAAAAAAAATATAAATCTGTTATCTCTTCCTGCTGCAAAAAACGCACATATTGTAACCTCAGGTGCCATTGTACATTAGTTGTACTATATCATTGATATAATTATCTTGTCATAATTTTTTCTTGTAGGGCATAATTTCAGTTCTAGATTATACTTATCTACACTTTTTCTTAACATCATTTCTGCCTTTTGTGCATTTCTGCTTCCTTTTATCTTTTTATCAGCAAATCTCCATATTTCCTATACAAATATACCAGTGCAACTACAGCCACACCAAATACCGTTGCCCACCTAATATACCAATAATCGATGGCCGTGTAATAAATAACTGATATTGCGATCACAATTATAAACATCGACCAATAGGATTTGAGTCTTGCAATCTGCGGTTCTAATTTTTTCGCATAAATGTAGTGAACAACCAAGGATAATGCGTAGGATACAATTGTTGTATACGCTGCTACCTCGTATCCACAAACACGAATAAAAATCAAATTCAGAATAATATTACATACTGCGGCAAGTATGGTATTCCCTGCAATACTTTTAGTCTTCTTATGGAAATATTCAATATCCACATAGAATGTATAAATAAATATTATCAAGTTTGCCAGAACAATTGGTGGAATGATAGATGTCCCTTCCCAGTATTGTTCAGATGCAAGAAGTTTCAAGACCTCAGGAGCCAACATAATTACTCCGCACATAATAATTGTCATGAAGAGTGTATATGCTTTTGTCATCTCGTTTATCTTCTTGAAATCCTGCTCAGTACCGCTTTTTAGTTTTCTAAGATACCACGGTTGCCATATACCGCCCAATGCTGTTGTCAATGCTGTAGCAATCATACTAAAATTATAAACAACACTATAGATTCCTGTCTTATCTGCACTAACCATAGCCGTAATCATTGTCCGATCAGACTGTGCCAGAATAGTAAGCGCCAAGCCATGCGCAATTAATGGTATAGAAATTGCTAAGCTGTATTTTAAAAGTTCTAGGTTAAATTTAAAGCCTTTTCTGAAAACTGCAACTAATATTGCAACACCGAACAAAAATGTACTAAGTGCTGTTGGAATAATTCGCCCAAAATAAAGTGGTCGAACAGCCCCCTGCATGATTACGATTGCTGCCAAAATCACAGAAATCAAATTTGGCAGCACCATGAATGCTGTTCGATGAACATAGCGGTATTGCATCATTAGCTGCATAGAATAATTTTCAATAAGTGCTGCAGCATAACTTTGCATAATACAAAGCAAAGGGATTAATATACCATATCCAAAAATAATTCCTCCCAGCAAGCATAAAATTGCAACCAACAATGATACAACTGTGATAAAAATAGTTATAGTAGAGTGGATTTCATCTACTCTATCTGGGTAATCAATAAACGACTGTCTAATTGCCATATACAGTGTCATACTTAAAAGTACTGTTACAATGCCCACCCAAGAGTTATATGTACTCACTATACCATAGTCTGTAGTTGATAAAATTCTTGTAAATAGTGGAATCGTAAAAAAGGCTATTCCTTTGTTAAAAAAACTTCCGACTGTATAGAACAACCCTGCTTTTTTGAAGTCTTTATTATTCATGGGATTTCATTAAAACCTTCTCAATTTTTTTATTATTTCCCCAAATTGCCTTTGAATCATATGGTCTATCCGGGAATACACCGTACTGCAATTTAATATTGAAACTATTTTCTGTGATAAACCTTTCTACACGATCAGCTAATTTTTCCGGGTGACCAGAACAGATATTAATAATTCCAGTTACTTCATCCTGGACTGTCACGGATGCTACCTGTTCACAAAAATCTTGATAATCAATAAAATCATACTGATTTTGACCTAGCGTAAATGGAAACTCTGTCTTACCATCCTCTGATGCTGCAACAATTTTTGAGAAAATTGAACTTCCGTAGCGAGTATTTCCGACGATATAATATCCACGAAGCCATTGGAAAATAATTCCTCTTCTATCCGCAAGCATCTTGGTCAAATCCCGTAGAGCATTCTTACTTATACCATAAGGTGTGATCGGATGACATGGAGTATTCTCATTAATACTTCCCTCAAAAAATCCTATTTCATGCATGCTTCCCATAACTACAATTTTTTTTATACCAGCCTTAACTACTTTCTTAATAAATTCATAATGCCTAGGAAGATCAATAATATGTGCATCAGAGTAGTGAACAAATCCGTCCCTCCAGGCCAAATGGAGAAGAACATCTGGTTGCTCAAAATATATGTATGGATTTTCAATAGAAAAAATATCTGTTGCTTTTACAATTGCCCTTTCATCAATTCTCTCCACTGATAAATCTGTCGCTATTACTTCTACTCCTCTATTGAGAAGAGATTTTACTATTCCAGACCCCAAGTAACCATTAGCTCCTGTTACTAATATTTTCATTCCGCATGCCACCCTTCTCATCATTATTAGTAATATTGTTTATAAAAGCGCGATGCCGCTCCTTTGCATTTATAGGGCTTAAATATCTTTCAATCTCATCGTTTAAATGTATTACTTGTTCCCTATCCGTCATCTTTAGCCATTCATCTAGTTTTTGCTGTAATTCATTATTTGTTTCAAATTTGTCCAAATCAGATGTAACCATACCAATCTCATTTTTTCCTTGATAACAAAAGCTTTTAACTCCCTCAGCAAGTAAATCTAAATAAACACCACTAATATGTAGAATTGCAAAGGAAGCATTAACAACTAGTGTTAAAAATCTAGTACTTCCATCTACAAACTGTCCATTTTTTATATTAACATCACTATAATTTACTAATTTATCTTGTGGATGTAACTTTACAAGATACTTCATATGTTTTACTTCTGCCAATTTTTCAGCGAATGATATTAAAAATGAATTGGTAAGTGTTGCTTTCTTATTGGTTGGACAATCCAAAAAAACTAAAAATTCATTTGTATTTCTTACGTGAGACACAGATATATCTCGTAATGAGCCGAGGACCGCTATACTCTTTTCATCAACACCACCAAGTTTAAATTGTTTTTTCCCATACTCTCCGGGAACGATTACGTAATCACTAGAAAAATTAAGAATCATAGTCTGATTAATATGATCAACGCCCAATCCATGAAAAACAGGTTGCCCATGTTGCATTGTGATTGCAGTAATTTTTTTATTCCTTAAACTTTGTATAATCAGATTTTCAAAACTCCCGCCATCAAAATAAGTTACAATAACTTTATTTTTGAATTCATAGTTTTCTAATTCTTTTTTCAATCTATATAATTCAACCAAATGCGCCGCAAGAATCCATCTTATGGTCATTCCATTAATTGACTTCAGTTGCTTAGTGAATTCTCGAAAAATATCTAATGACAACAAAAATGTTTTTATCGAACATATACTGTCTTTATTGTATCCCTCATCTGACAAGAAAATCTCATCATACTCCTTAAATAATACTTTGAATTTTTCCCATGACTTTTTGTGATCTACTCTTTTATAATCATAGGTCAAAAGAACTAAATCTGACCCTTTCTGTGAAATACTAAGCCTGTACGAGTTGCATATCAATCGTTTTATTACATCTCGAACCGCATCTCTGTGGCTAACTCTTATTGATAATCCAACGACATTAAATAGCACTTTATCCAGTTGAATACCTTCTAATTTTGAAATTTGAATTCTTTTAAGCTGATCTAATAAATTTGTTTGCAGATAATCAATATCTTTATTTTCATTCATTATTAACCTTCTCCCAAATACCAGTCTTCTCATTAAAACATTTAACTATCCGAGCTGGATTACCAGCAGCGACACAAAAATCAGGAATATCCGTTATCACGACTGTATTTGCTCCGATGATTGAATGCTTTCCAATCGATGCACCTAAGATACAAACATTTTCACCAATCCAAGCACCATCCCCGATACTTACAGCATTTAGAAATCTAACTGATTGTTCCATGATTGGTTTTTCGCTATTCTGATATTCATGAGTACAATCAGTAATGAATACTTTATCTGCAATTAAGACATATCTTCCTATGCAAACATCTTTTGTCGCCACGATGTGCGAATAATTTCCAATGACAGTATTATCACCTATCTGTAAAGACACATTTGATTCTTTGGAACTACCCATCAACCAAGCACTTTCTGCAATAAACACTTGATTTCCTAACTTAATTGAATTTGGATAGTCTATTCTCATAGGCTTGAATATTATTGTTTTTTTCCCAACACAAACAAATCGTCTTCTTAGCAAGGTTTGTGTATAAATCCACCATAATCCTTTATTAATTTTGTTTAAATTTGACATTGATATATTATTCTCCAAAAATTGTATCTATCCATCCTGTTAACGAATAGTAATCATATAAAGATTGCTTCATCTCACAATAAGTATTTTTCACAAAAGAATCTGGTATTTCAATTTCTGTTCCAGAATATACAAGAATATTATTAGGATCATAAAAATCAGCAGTCTTTATAAAGTCGTTATTGGTTATCAATTTACATTTATTTCCAAGGCATTCAATTGTACGCATTGTAAAACCAGTCTGCCCGGGATGTGTAAAATCAACAACAACTTTTGTATCACCGTATAATTTATATGTATCCGAAATAGATAAAGTATTAAATTTTACATCTTCATTGTTAGCTAATACATATTCTTCTTTTTTTGCCAAATACTTTCTCTTATAGTAAATTAATTTTTTTGAATATAAATGAGAATATAGTGTAAACCCCGACTTTTCTGCTATCAATTTGATCTTATTTAAAACCTCTACTCTTTGGGAATGCAATGAACAAATATATAATAAATCATTACTTCTTGATTTACTTAATCTCAACTTGTCTTCATTATAAAACAAGGGTCTATATACCCACCCTTTTTCCCTTGTATCTTCTACATCAAATGTATATATTTTTTCAAACTCTCCTGCAATATCAATTGCATTCGGATTATTTTTTATACCATCCCATTGATACATGATAAATCTACAGTACGGTGGATATACAGATTTCATGTATTTAATAATATCAACCGATAAAGAACTCCCACGTATAACAAATACAATATCTATATCCTTGCCATATTTCTTAATCTTCTTTCTATAATAACCATCTAGCACATTCTTTTTATGAGTCGGAAGATAAACATATATAAACCTGTAAAAAAAACTTAGCTCATCTAAATTTTCATAAAGCATGTGTACTTGTGCGCCCATACTAATCAATGCATCAGAAATCATATTCTCATAACCATAATATTTAGGTGTAACAAAGAGAATATTTTTACCATTAATATTCATAAGTCACGTCTCCATCTTAATCTCCAATATTTTACATATTCTGCTACAATCATAAAAATAACAAATGACGAATATTGAAGTGGTTCTGTCATATTAATTCCTATAAATAACGCCAAATAAATGCATTCATCAAATCTTTTTTTTCGGTCATTTTGCTTTCTTATATATGCAATAAACGGATAAAACATAATAACTGTTCCAACCATCCCCATTGTAAAAAGCCATGTAATCAGTCCATTTGAATTTCCTCTTCCATATCCCTGTAAGTTGGTAAAAATTAAAGTATTGTTATATCCTGTTCCAAGTACAGGATTATTCAAAAATATTTTAAATCCAAGTATTAAGTCTTGCATTCTCAACGAATAGGACATCATTTGAAAATTTGATTCTGCTCGTTTCTGCATCCATACATACGCTATAGCTAACACTGCAACTGCGGCAATTAATGTACCACTAAGCCATTTGATTCTACGAAGATGCGGTGATCTAATTATATAGATTGCAAGCATTGCAATCCCAATTATGATTCCGGTAGTTGAAACGGTTAGTACCAAGGCCAATATTAAAATGATTAGTTGCCAATTTTTTTTTTCTTCTTTTTTAAAAATAAAATAATATAACGCATAATTCAAAAAAACGGCAAATACTCCTGGCTCCCAGAACAAACTTTGTAGTCTATAAAGCTTGAATCCAAATAGGTCAATATAGTAAACATTTGCTACGTAATAAATAGACCAGTAGTTTGAGTAAACAATCGTTCCGCTATTTATCGTTGAATGTGGGATTGTTTTTCCCCAAACAGTTGTTAAAACAAACAAAATCAATGCAATTACAGCTAAAATAAAGATAATGTTATTTACATACTTCAAAAAATCATATTGCTTCTCCTGCATATAAAAATTAATAGCAATAAACACAATAAACCAGATAATACGGAGTAACATATGAGAATATGAGCCGGCATACCTCAAATAACTAATTATTCCATAGGAAACTGTTAACATAGCTGCAACCGTTATGTATCTCATCCATACTCGATTATTAATTGAAATCATTAAATATACTAGCCCTATACCACTAATAATAATCCCAATAAATCTTTGTAAACTATTACCAGAGATCAGAGCTGTTGCTGTTGATCCAGACATATAGACTATTAAAAAAGTTAGTATATAAAAAATAATTGAATTTATATTGATTTTGATCTTCATTATTGTGATTTCATCTTTCTTAATTCATTAAATATAAAGCTCTCACATCTTGTGAAGTCTTCTTTATATCAAATCCTCTCTGGCGTATATATTCCGAAACGTCTACTCTATTAATCTCCCGATACTTCAATATTTCCTGTTCCCACGTAACTATATCATCCTCAAGTGATAAAAAGCTTACATTTTCAGTTACCTGTATATCACGCGGAATACCTGTTGATGCTACTAAAGGCATTCCCGTGGCTTGTGCCTCAATTCCAGCAAGACCGAATCCTTCATAAAGTGAAGGGAATATAAAAACATCAAAACTCTGCAGATAATCTTGTGGATTATCAACACTACCAATAAAAAACACTTTATCATACACCCCTAATTGCTTGGCTTTTCCCTCTACAGCTGATTTTTCTTCTCCATCCCCTACAAGCACTAATTTGATCTGTGGGTTTGATTTAATCATTTGATGCAATATATAAATCAAAAAAATTTGATTTTTTTCATGCGTAAATCGTCCGACATGACCAATTACAAAAGTTGATTCATCTATATGCAGTTCATTCCTTATCTTTTTTCTAACTAATGGATTCCATTTAAACTTATCTAAATCAATGCCGTTGTTTAATATTTTCGTGTCTTTTAATAATGATTTAGGAAACTTCCACTTCGCAGCTTCAAGTGAGCATGCACACAATTTTGTGGCGTAGTGTCTAAAACTTCCTGAATAAAATGTTTTAATTAAAAGATGTTTTAAATTTTCTTTTACTCCAGAACTATGAGAATGTACTATTATTGTCTCAATTCCCATCCTTTTGCAAATCTTTGCAGCATACATAAGTACCGAAATACTCCCGGAGTGAATATGCGCTACTTCATAGTGTTTCTTCTTTAACATTTTTCCTAACACGCTTACAATATTTCTGCGACTATGTCCAGGAGCAAAAGGTAATCCTGCACAATAAATTTCCCCACCTATATCCTTCATATATGATTGATATTGCTGATTATCACAATAATATGGAGTGAATAAGTCAATATAAAGCCCTGACCTATCCATATTTTGAATCGTTGACATTACATAAGATTCTTGTCCACCTCTTAAAATAGGTTCCCCAAAAATTTCGATTATTTTTATCATTCATCTATTCCCCTTTTGGATATTCTATTGTAGGGCGAAAATGAAATCCTTCATTAGTAGCTTTAAGTATCATCTTCATCTTTATACTCTTATCACTTGCTTTTGCAATTATTCGCAGAAAATGCAATACATTCCTTATAAATAAATAGAAGTACCCTTCTAGTCCATCCTGTCTGTACATGACCACATCATTTTTATACATATATTTAAATCGATCCGCTCTTGATGCCTCGACTGTAATGATATCTGCGCTTATGTTAGAATTACTCCAATGTTCTACTACACTTGATGGAATGAAATAGGAATCATACTTCTTTGAAATTCTCCTGGTGTATTCCCAGTCGTCTGCCCAAATAAAGAACTCCTTATATGGCACCCCAACTTCACACACCACCTTTGCTCTCACGAATAATGAGACAAACGAAGCATATTGTACTTTCTGTTCCAAATCAAATTCTTTGATTTTCTTCCACTTAGATTTTTTTTGAATATTCATAGAGCATATTGTGCCATCTTTCCACATCGTCTTGCTTGAAAGGAATCCATATGAGCCATTCATTTTTTTATCAGCTTCCATCAATTTTTCTAACGCAGTAGGCGTTGGCATAGTATCATCATCTAAAATCCATAAATACTTGTAGCCGCTTTCGACAGCTTTTTTAATACCAAAATTGAAACCTCCAGCCCCTCCCAAATTATTACCGGTATTATAATAGCAAAGATTTGGAATTTTATTCAATTTAAAATATTCACCTGTTCCATCAGTACTTGCATTGTCAATAATCAAGATGTCTAAAGGAACGATCTGTAAATTCAATTTTTCAATACAGGTTTTTAATAGTTCTTTTCTATTATATGTAACCACAACTGCCACTACCTCATTCATAATATTTATCTCTCCGCTTATTTATTAAAAGCTTCCTTCATATTTCTTTCCAGCAAACTTCGCTTCCAAGAATGCCTTTCCCTTTTTCCACCAATTAATCTTCTCCATATAAATGCAAGGAATCTCTTTTATCTCATCCCTCTTTATCTTTCCGGATTTAACCTGGTAATCAAGCCAGACATTGAAAATGATTTCACTAACTCTTCCATAATAACGTCCTTGAAAAGAACTAAGTTCCGGCATATCAATACGCTTGCCAAGTTCAAATAAAATATCAAAGAGCCACGAGCAATACTGATCCAATAGTTCAATTTCCATAATCATAATATTGAACATATAACCATAAGTATGTTTGATAATTTCATCATAACTTTCCACATATGTGGGATACTTCTCACTGATAATCTGCCGAGTAACATCCAACTGATTAGAATAATGAGTATGCTCGTAATGGCTATAAAGCGTTTCGATATAATACTTTCTTTTATTCGGAACGAATACTCTCACCTTACCGAGATATGGTTTCAACTCCTCATAGGTCAACACCCCATCGAATGGATCTTTTGTTTTCTTAAACCCAAAATGTCTCCGGTAATGAGCAAGACCAATATAATCTGTATCAATATTCTTCCATGCCCAATAGAGGCCGGTCAGTTCGCAGAAGCTTGCATTCAACGCCGAAATGTTATCACCAGTGTTATCTTTGATATATCCTAGATTCAATGGATTTCCATCTATGTCTTTCTTACCTTCTGCTCCTACATGAACTGGTAAGTACATCTCATCCTCTGGCATTCGATATTTCTTGTGAGTCGCGATAATTACTTGGACTCTTCTGTTGTCTTCCATCCGTATCGGACTCCCTTCTTATTTAAGTTCTTCTTCACACTTACCAAGTACAGATACAATCGTCGCATCCATATCATAATATTTATACTCATCAAGTCTACCGCCAAAATACACCTTATCTTCTTCATCCATCAATTTCTTATACTCTTCATGCAGAGCACCGTTCTCTATTTAAATGAATATTCTCTATTAATAACTATCTTTTGGTAGATAATTTTCATTGGCATCCTTGCAAAATTTAAATCACATATGTTCAATAATTCTTGCCCCTGGAGTTTTTCTGTCTATATGATTCATCGCAACATCTCCATGTAAGCAATCTTGTCTACTACCAAATTTAGCAACCATCTTGGCATTTCTACCAACTAAGGATGCCCTAATTCAGAGAATTAAAGTAGTTGTTATTGAACGAATGACGAACTCGAAGACTTTTTATTATAAAAGAAGGAAGCTTTTTACAATCTCTTCCCTACTATTTCTCCATATATACCTTAATCAACTTTTCATAGATATCACTAGCCATTAGTAAGATGGCTTGCTCTTCCAAATTTTTTAGCTCGCTAGTAATTTCTTTTTTTGTTCAGCAATCTACTTCAATAACCGGAGTATGGAAATAACTATTGTCTCACCGAAATAGGTCTACCCTTCACCTAAGAACAAAGAGCCGTTTCTTAGTATACATGGCAAAAAAAATGCTTTCCCATCTGTAACAACCCGCTCTCTTTCCAAAACTTTTCCAATGTCCATATACCAGCCAATGCTACAATAACAAAATCCTCATTGCTAAATAACTTTTAGGCATATTAATCATATCAACCTTTTCCGGAACTACACCCACCACTATCACATAATTGTGCTGTAAAAGCAGGGCTACCAGACTAAACCCAACATGTCTAGTACCAGCAAAAACAATCTTCATTCCATTCATACTTTTACTTCTCTATCAATCTTAATGAATCTATCTTCAAATTAGTTTGGGGTACTTTTCACACTTTATATATGTTCAAAATAAACAATATCTTTTACTTTCAATTGTTGGTCTCCCAACATCATTGTGCCAAAGCAATCATTCTCATCCCGTCTCTATGCAAAATATCAAAAAACATACTTTTATCATTCAACCCGACCACTCTATTTCGTGTTCAAACGATACCATCAATTTCCAATATATCTCAGTCCAAAAATTACAATTCCAAACCTGACTTATGTACCTAGCCAACCTCCATACCCTCATTTTTAAGACACTTTACAAAGGGTAGATATTCGTTTAAATTGTGAACAATACTAATCACACATCTTCAAAAACATACTTTATATTTCGTTTATCTGTCAAATCGTATTCTTTCGTTCAAATACTTCACTATATTCTCACCTTAAATAAAAAATTCTCCACCATTAATCATCTCTATCTATCCCAGAACTCCATCTATCATCGTCATATAACTAACGTAGGTCCCTCTCACTCCTCCACCTTCACCACCAATTCCCTAACCTCCGATCGGTTCCCATCCGAATCCACCGTATACAACGTCACCGGATACTCCCCCGCCGCATTCAAATCCACATGCCCTTCCAGCTTCAAATTATTATAAAGCGTATTATAGTCATCCTTATCATCCGACATCGCCGCGATCACCTGCCCCCAATTCGGAGCCGTACCAATTTTCGTACTTATCGTATCCCCGCTCATCACCAACACTGGATTAGGCCCGGCCTGCGGCTCTTCTCCCTGTTCATCCTGCCTTGCATCTTCTCCGGCATTCTCCCTGTTCGGTTCTGCCTCATCCTGATTTCCGTCTCTATCTTCTTCTGCATCAGAACTGCTTTCCGTATCACTTTCTGTCTCAGATTCAGTCATTCCGTTTTCATCTGTTTCATTTCCCTCTTCCAGCCCTTCTCCCGCAGCAGGCATCACATCTCCCCCCTGATTATTTCCCGCCGTCGAAAACATCCGTGAAGCTTTCCCAACATTATTCGCACTATCCCGTGCCACATAAGTCACAATCACTTCTTTCCCGTTCGTCCCCGCAATTTTCTCCACCAGAAGACTGTCACTCACGTCCCCGTCCTTATCATCCATAGCGGTTACTCCCTGCAGCAGCAGTTCCTCATCCATCCCCTCTTCGTAGCTCGCCAGATTTTCCCCGAACGAAATCACCGGCGCCGTCCTGTCTTTCCCCAGATACAGAAACAAACATACTGCCAGAAGTACGATATCTATTCCTCCGATTATAAATACCAGTTTTTTTATATCCATCTCCTCGCCTCCCACTATTTCAGTTCTTCTATCGTTTCTGTATCTTCAACCAGCTGCACCATATCGATATCCAGCTGAATCATATCGTCTTCCGGATACCCGTTTTCCTCCAGCCCCTTCTCTTTCCCGGAGCCCGAACCATTTTTTCCCTCATGGGAACGTTCGCCGGTATCCCCTTTTACCGCCTTTGCGGTCTTTGTCCCTTTCTGAACCACTGCCGCATGCAGTCCGCCTTCTTCATCATTTCCATAATACTTTCCATAATATTTCCCGTAATACTTCCCGTAATAAGCGCCATAATACCCTTTACCGCTCATATTCACCTTGTTCAGTATCACGCCCAGGATCCGGCAGTCCACCTTTTCCAGCTGCTCCTTTACCTTCTGGGCAAATTTATAGCTGATAGCCCCGCTCTCGATCACAATAACCGTCCCGTCACAATGCTGGGCGGCCACTGCACCGTCAATAACGCTTCCCAAGGGCGGCGTATCTACAATCACATAGTCATATTCCTTCCGCAGAAATTCCAGCAGAAGCTCAAATGCATCATTTCCAAGCAGTTCGCTGGGATTCGGCGGTACCGGTCCGGAAAAAATCACATAGAAGTTGGGAATATTTGTCTTACAGGAAATTTCAGAAATTGACGCCTGTCCGCTCAGATAATGGGATAATCCATACCGTGATGCATTGCTTTTATAGCGTCCCTTCAATACAGATTTACGAAGATCCGCATCCACCAGGATAACCTTTTTCCCGCCTTCCGCAATGGATATGGCAAGTTGGAAGGAAACGCTCGTCTTTCCTTCATTAGGAGTGCTGCTGGTCACAGATATCACTCTTCTGTCCTTACCGGAAAATTCCAGGTTGGTCCGAAGGGTTTTATAACTTTCTTTGGTCCGAAAATCAAGTTTTTCAATCGCATTAAATGTAACTGTCTGCATGTTTTTTACCTTATTCCTTTATCTGTTGATCCTCTGTCCGTATATTTCGCAGGTTTATCATTTTTCTTTCCATACATGATAACAGCAGAAAAGTAACCGCTCCCCCGGTACTCTTTTCTGCCTGTCCCAACTAGCTTCTTTTCACTTTTTTCTTTTTCTTCTTTGCGTCCGTTTCCCCTTCATTCAAAGGAATCACCGCCAGGGTGGAAAGCTGCAGATATTTCTCTACATCCTCCGGTGTTTTCACGGTATCGTCCATCAGGAAACGCACCAGAACAATCGCAATCATCAGGAAAACACCGAGTACGCCTCCGATTAATGTATTCTTCAGCACACTGGGGCCGGCCTTGTCCATGGGCATATTTGCAGTTTCCGACACATTCACCGCCTGGATATCCATTACGTTCATGATATGTACCGCCGCGGCTTCCCTGATGGCATTGGCGAGCTGCATCGCCATCACCGGATCCGTATCCGTAACGGTAATCGCCAGGATTCGGGTATCTGTAGGTGTTGTTACCGAAACCTTTTTCTTCATTTCATCATAACTGAGATCCAGTCCCATTCCCTGTACCACTTCTTCCAGTACAAAACGGCTCTGAATCAATTCCGCATAATCCTTTGTCAGCTGCGTCCCCAGCTGAATATCCGAATAGGTCACGGCGTTATTTTCCTGTTTATTCAAAATATAAATCTTGGTGGTGGACTCATATTTGGGCACGCCAAAGATCTGGGTAACAAGAAAAGTCCCCAGCGCCACCATAATACCTACCGAAACAATTAATGCCAGATTATGTATCAAAACCAGGCAGATTTCCCATAAATCAATTTCTATCTCATCTGTCTGCCGTATCGTATTTTCTTCCATATAACTGCTTTCTCCTGTGTAAATATTCCATCGCATTTTTGGCTGCAATGGCCGTCTGTGTTCCTGTCATCCCTGCTTTACAGCAGCCTGTCTTCCAATATATAGCCCGGATTTTCCACCAGCAGCTTTCCTGCCGCTTCTGTACCAAGCTTCTTTTCCAGATATGCGGCGCATTTTTTCATCCGGGGCGCACGGTTTCCGTCGCTGTGGGCGTCCGTCGCCGCAAAATCCACCATTTCCATTTTTAAAAGCTTCTTTACTACGTTTTTAACCGCAAGTCCCTGATCTCCGGCTGCGCTCGATGCATTTACCTGAAAATAACATCCGGTATCCTCCTTCAGCTCCGCTGCCTTGTCCATATCTTTTATTACATTGGTATACCGTTCCACATGAGCCAGGATAGGCCAATATCCAAAAGAAGCTGTCCTGGCAAGAGCATCCCGTATATAGGAGTAGTCTTCGCCCGGCAGGAATTCTATCAGTATGTAATGCGAATCTGCCATGGTTCTTATTTTTCCGGCTTCAAGTAACTCTGCAAGGCCGTGGCGGTAAAAAATTTCGTTTCCCGGATAGAGCTTAACAGGAATTTTTAACTTCTCCGCTTCTTCCTGCAGAATTTGCAGCCTTTTCGTTATCCCATCAGGTGTTACACACCTGCGATCTGCCTTTTGATGGGGGGTTGCAATCATGCCTGAAATCCCCTCAGATGCCGCAATTTCCAGCATTCTCAGCGATTGCTCCATAGAGCCGGCCCCGTCATCCACAAACGGAATTATGTGCGAATGTATATCGATAATTTCATTCATACTTGTAACTGTTTTTGTAATTTGCTTTTTCCCTTTCGTATTATTTTCTTCTTGATTCAGGAAATTTACATATGTACGTTTAAAACTATTATATTATATACGTTTTAAACAGGTGTTGTCAAACCCCATTTTCCAAAATAATTCCTTTACGGGTATTTTTTTTGTTAATATGCCAGATATTTCGAGGTTTTGTTACTGTAGCAATATTTATTTTTTTTTGCTATAATAAGGAAATTATTGTCATATTTGCATATTTATAGATGCATACGGTGACTTTCGTTAAACATCAGCCACAAAAAGGTACCCCGTAACTTAGAACCTGTATACTGTCAGGAGGAACATGCAATGTCTGATACCTACAATAGACTTGCGGCAGGCGAACGGCTACGTTTAAAACGTACCTTACTGGGGATGACACAGGAAGAAATGGCGGAACGGATTGGCCGTGTGCCAAAATACTATGCCGATATTGAACGAGGCAGCTGCGGAATGTCAGTAGAGACATTAATGGCCCTATCCCATTCATTGAACATGTCCCTGGATTATATTATTTTCGGTAGTGAGTCCGATAATAATGTCCAGAAGCATCAGGATGAAATAAGTGCCATTCTTGATATACTCGATACTTGCCCGGACAAAAAAAGAGATTATGCACTCAAGCTGCTGAAGCTTTTTATTGCAGCATGTAATAATTAATCTCAAAAAAAACATCTGAATTTTTAGTGTTTAGTTATACCCCAACGTACTACTTTTCAATAGTAGACAAGTATTTCAGTCATCTTAGTAAGGAAATTACGTAAGTCTAAAAGTCTGTAAAAGGCAGAGCGGTTTTCTGCTCTGCCTGTCATCAACCCAAAATATTTCTATAATAAATAAAAAAACACAGCCTCCTTTACAGAAAGACTGTGTTCTATCATCACTTATTCTAAACTTTTAAAACTTCAAAACCGCATTATTTAATGAGCATTGCATCTCCAAAGGAAAAAAAGCGGTACTTCTCCTTAACCGCCTCTTCATAAGCCGCCAGCACGTGTTCTCTGCCCGCGAGCGCGGATACCAGCATTACCAGAGTGGATTCCGGCAGATGGAAATTGGTTATGAGCGCATCCAGCACCTTGAACCGGTAACCGGGATAAATGAAAATTTCAGTATTGTCACAGCACTCTTCCATGTGTCCGTTTTCATCACAGGCGCTTTCTACGGTCCTGCAGCTGGTAGTTCCCACACAGACTACTCTGTGTCCGTTCTCTTTGGCTTTATTTATCTTATCCGCTGCCTCCCGGGTTACCTGATAATACTCGGAGTGCATATGGTGCTCCTTCAGATTATCCACTTTCACCGGGCGGAAGGTCCCAAGGCCCACATGAAGGGTCACATAGGCTATATCCACGCCCTTCTGTTCCAGCTCCTGCAGAAGCTCCGTGGTAAAATGAAGCCCTGCCGTAGGCGCAGCCGCCGATCCTTCATACTTGGCATATACCGTCTGGTAACGGTTCTTATCCTGGAGCTTATGGGTAATATAAGGCGGCAGAGGCATTTCTCCCAGCTGATCCAGTACTTCCTCCCAGATACCCTGGTATTGAAACTGAATCAGGCGGTTTCCTTCCTCCACAACCTCAAGTACCCGGGCATGAAGCAGGCCGCCGCCGAATACCAGCTTTGTACCGGGCCTTGCTTTTTTACCCGGCTTTACCAGCGTTTCCCATATATCATTTTCCCTGCGCTTCAGCAGCAGCACCTCCACAGCGCCTCCGGATTCTTCCCTGATTCCCATCAGCCTGGCAGGTATTACCTTGGTATTATTCAGCACAAGGCAGTCTCCGGGTTCCAGATAATTCCCGATTTCCCGGAACACATGATGAGAAACCTCACCGGTTTCTTTATCCAGAACCATGAGCCTGGAGGACGAACGGTCCTCCAGGGGGTCCTGGGCAATCAGCTCAGGAGGTAAGTCATAATAAAAATCAGATGTTTTTAATTCTTCCATATTCCTTCTTCTTTTCCGAAGTATGGCTGCTTACAGGCCGGCCTTTTTCAGGAAAGCAACATAACCTCTCTTCGTTTCATAGACATCGGCCTTGCTGGTGGCTTCCCAGGGTGCATGCATGTTAAGTACGGCTACGCCGCAGTCAATCACGTTCATACCATATAATGCCATGATATAAGCGATAGTTCCGCCGCCGCCCACATCAACCTTGCCCAGCTCCGCCGTCTGGAATACCACATCCGAGCTGTCCATAATTTCTCTGATATGTGCCACATATTCCGCATTGGCATCATTAGAACCTGATTTTCCTCTGACACCGGTAAATTTGTTGAAGACCATGCCGTTTCCCATGAACGCGGAATTTTTCTTTTCGAAGCAGGAGGCATAGGAAGGATCATAGCCTGCGCTCACATCAGAGGAAAGCATAGTGGAATTGGACAGACATCTTCTTAAATTCAGTTCACTGTATTCTCCCATAAGCTCCATCAGTTCCGCAGTCATGTTTTCAAAGAAACGGGACTGCATACCGGTAGCTCCCACACTTCCAATTTCTTCCTTATCCACAAGGATACAGCATGCCGTACGGTCTGTTACCTCTCCGGCCACTTCCAAAACAGCCCTCGCAGAGGTATACGCGCATACTCTGTCATCCTGTCCGTATGCAAGGATCATGCTTCTGTCAAAGCCTGCTTCCCTCGCTTTGCCTGCCGGAACGATTTCCAGCTCTGCAGAAAGGAAATCCTGTTCCTCAATACCATAGGACTCCTTCAGAATATTCAATACACCTGCAGTCACCGCGTCTTTATCCTTGTCCTTCACAGGTATGTTGCCGACAATCAGATCAAGGGCCTCTCCCTCAATCACTTTAGACGCTTTCTTTTCCATCTGTTCTCCGGCCAGATGGACCAGCAGGTCTGAAACGAAGAAAACAGGATCGTCTTCATTGTCACCCACATTAATCTCCACTGTGGTACCATCCTTCTTAACTACCACACCATGCAGGGAAAGGGGAATCGCCACCCACTGGTATTTCTTCACCCCGCCGTAATAATGGGTATCCAGATAAGCAATGCTGCTGTCCTCATAAACAGGATTCTGCTTAACATCCAGCCTGGGCGAATCAATATGGGCTCCCAGAATATTCATGCCTTCCTTCATGGGCTTTTTCCCAATCTGGTACATAACCAGGCATTTGTTCATATTGACGGCATAAATCTTATCCCCTGGCTTAATTTTGCTTCCGCTTTCCAGTAAAGCGTTCAGTTCTACGTAGCCTTCCTTTTCAATCAGGTTAACAAGGGTGTCCACACACTCTCTTTCTGTCTTTCCTGCATCCAGAAAATCCATATATTCTCTGGCAAAGGCTTCCACTTCCTTCAGCTGTTCCTCTGAATAGCTGTTCCAAACATTTTTCTTTTCCATCAGTCGTTACCTCCGGTTCCCTTTATTTTTGAGCCAAGCACCGGTGCGAGCAGCTGTTTGGCTTTTGGGACCTCATCACTGTGGATACGGAAGATGCAGGCAGATTTTCCCCTTGGTTTCCGAAAAAAGAGCAGGCTGTTCAGCCCCTTCTCTTCCCACTCCACAAAATAGGAGATCCTGTTTTTTAAAAGGATCCGCTCGACCTTTTCTTTTGTTTCCATATCATACACTTTACAAAAATCCACTTCGTGATTTACCGTTCCAATATCCATATCTGCTCCCATCTGCGCGCCATGCACGCATACGATCAAAATCGTACTTAAATCAGGGAGGCTGCATACGGCAGAAGCCGTATGTTAAAACCTCGCCTCTTTTAAAAGGTGCTTCACAAATCTTATTGTACTACTGTCTCAGCTCAATGCCAAGACCCTGAAGTCCATTGAGGATTTTTTTCATTGCCGCACTGACATCGGCATCCTCCAGCGTCCTGTCTTTGGCACGGAAGGTAAGCGTATAAGCCACCGATTTGAAGCCTGCCTGAATCTGGCTTCCCTCATATATATCGAACAGGGAGTAGCTTTCCAGAATCTTTCCGCCTCTCTGGGCAATGACCGCTTCTATCTGGCCTACGAGTATTTCTCTGGGGACTACCATGCTGATATCCCTTGTAACCGCAGGATATTTGGCAATTCCTTCGTATTTTCTGTCAAATGTGGCGAACGGAATGATTTCCGGCATATCCAGCACAGCCACATATGCTTTGGTGCCGATGTCATAATTATCCAGCACTTCAGGATGAACCTCGCCCAGATAACCGATCACTTTTCCGCCATAGGAAATGTTTGCCTGACGGCCGGGATGAAGGAATTTCTTTCCTGCGTTGGGGTCATATTCTTTTTTCCCGTTCATTCCGATGCTTTCCAGGAATTCTTCGATAACGCCCTTCATGGTGTAGAAATCACCGTCTCCATAGAATCCCAGTGTAAACTGCATCCGCTCTTCCGGAAGCTCTGTTACCGGCACGCTGTGAGGCAGATAAACATTGCCCAGCTCATACAGCTTAACAGCCTTGTTTCTTCTATTATAATTGGTTCCCAGAGAGGTGAGGATGCCGTTCAGGGAAATCGTCCTCATGATGGAAAAATCCTCACCCAGAGGGTTCGCTATCGTAACCGCCTCACGGAGTTTATCCTCTTTATCCAGCAGCAGCCTGTCAAATACCTTCGGACTTTCGAAGGAATAGCACATCCCCTGTGAAAAACCGCAGTATTCCGCGATATCCCTTGCTTTTTCTTCTATCCGGAGCTTGAAGGAAAGCTTTCCTGTAGTTGCTTCCCCGTTAGGAAGGGTTGTGGGGATTTTATCATAGCCGTAAAATCTTGCCACTTCCTCCGCCACATCTGCAAAGCCTTCAATATCCTGACGGAAGGAAGGGATAATCAGCTCTTTCTTTGCTTCGTCATATTCAAATTCCAGACGTCCGAAATAATCCAGCATTTCCGCTTCGGGAATCTGAGTACCCAGCAGTGCATTAATACGTTCCGGCTCAAAAGGAATGCGTACTCTTTCCTTCAGAGGCGCGCATACATCCACGATTCCTCCAACCACTTCACCGCAGCCCAGTTCCTGAATCAGCTGACATGCTCTGTTAATGGCATCCACCGAATTATTGGGATCCAGGCCTTTCTCAAATTTGCCGGAAGCATCGGTACGAAGGCCGATACGCTTCGCGGATTTGCGGATGTTGGTGCCGTTGAAGCAGGCAGCTTCAAACAGGACTGTTTTCACGTCATCTGTGATTTTGGAATTCTCACCGCCCATAATACCGGCTATGCCGACTTCCTTCTCGGCATCACAGATCATTAATACTTCGCTGTCCAGCTTTCTTACCTGTCCGTCCAGTGTCTGGAATTCATCCCCATCCTTTGCACGGCGTACGATGATCTGTCTGCCGGCAATGGTATCCAGGTCGTAGGCATGCATGGGCTGTCCATATTCTTCCATAACATAATTGGTGATATCAACCAGGTTATTAATAGGACGGATACCGCTCGCAGCCAGTCTTCTCTGCATCCATTTGGGTGAAGGGGCAATTTTGATATTGGTGCATACCCTTGCACAATAACGGGGACATAAATCCGGATCCTTTACATCCACCTTTATATAATCATTAACATTTTCCGCATTTTCATGCACTTCCACTACAGGAGGGACAAAAGGCTTACGGAAGGTAACCGCAGCTTCTCTTGCAATGCCCAGGATACTGAAGCAGTCAATCCTGTTATTAGTAATCTCATATTCAAACACCGTATCGCGCAGGCCCAGAGCATCAATAGCATCCGTCCCCACTACAGCATCCTCATCAAAAATATAGATACCGTTTTCCGGCGCTTCCGGATACATTTCCCGGCTGGAGCCCAGTTCTTCGATGGAACACATCATTCCGCAGGAAGGCACTCCTCTCAATTTTCCGGCCTTGATAGTGATTCCATCCTCCGGAAGCGGGCCGCCGTCATGTCCGCCTGCTACCTTTCCGCCGTCAAGCACTACCGGTACCTTATCCCCTTCCTTAACATTGGGGGCTCCGGTAACGATCTGAACAGTTTCCGTTCCCACATTTACCTGACATACAATCAGCTTATCCGCATCCGGGTGCTTTTCAATTTTTTCTATCTGGCCCACAACAATCTTTTCCAGATTCTTATCCAGGGCTTCGAAGCTTTCCACCTTGGTCCCGCTCATTGTCATTGCATCACAGTATTCCTGATCCGTGCAGGAAAGCTCCGGCACATATGCTTTTATCCATGATATCGTTGTATTCATAATCCCAAACCAGCCTTTCTTATTTCTAAATCTCGACTCTTATTTTTATCAGAACTGCTTCAGGAAACGAATATCGTTTTCATACAGCAGGCGCATATCATCTATCTCATATTTCAGAAGAGCGATTCTCTCCAGGCCGACACCGAATGCAAAGCCGGAGTATTCCTTGGGATCTATGCCGCTCATCTCAAGCACACGGGGATGTACCATACCGCAGCCCAGGATTTCAATCCATCCTGATCCCTTACAGAAACGGCAGCCCTTTCCTCCGCATTTGAAGCAGCTCACATCCACTTCCGCGCTGGGCTCTGTGAACGGGAAATGATGGGGGCGGAATTTCACCTTTGTTTCTTCCCCGAAAAGCTCTTTTGCGAACTCAGCCAGTGTTCCCTTCAGATCGGCGAAGGTAATGTTTTTATCAATAACAAGGCCTTCTATCTGATGGAAGGAAGGGGAATGGGTAGCATCCACTTCATCGGAACGGAATACACGTCCCGGCGCAAGCATACGGATAGGCAGCTTTCCTTTTTCCATCTCACGCACCTGAACCGGTGAGGTCTGGGTACGCAGCACGATATCCTCTGAAATATAGAAGGTATCCTGTTCATCCCTGGTAGGATGGTTCTTGGGAATATTTAATGCCTCGAAATTGTAGTAATCGTTCTCAACCTCAGGGCCTTCCACCACTTCGTAGCCCATACCGATAAAAATACGTTCCACCTCTTCTAACGCTATGGTATTAGGATGACGGTGGCCCACCAGATTTTTCTTAGCCGGGAGGGTAACGTCGATAACCTCCTCCTTCATTTTAGCCTCTCTGATGGCGCCTTCCATTTTCTTTTTGGTCACTTCCAGCATGGCTTCGATTTCTGCTCTTGTATCATTAACCATCTGGCCGATTTTAGGGCGTTCTTCTGCCGCCACATTTTTCATGCCCTTCAGCACTTCCGTAAGGGCGCCTTTCTTTCCAAGGGCATTCACCCTGACCTCATTGAGCTTATCAAGGGTTCCTGCGGCCTCCACCTGTTTCCTGACCTCTTCCTTGATTTGTTCCAATCTGTCCTTCATAACAAACTCCTTCCTGTTCTGAACCGCAGTGCGGCTGATAAACTTTGGGGATTCGTACTCTTTTGCGGATTTACAGACACAAAAAAATCCCCAGCATAAATACTAGGGACGAAATAATAATGGAAGTCTCTCTTCCATTTCCGCGGTACCACCCACATTCCTGCTTCCGTTTCCGGCTTATGCCGTTCTGCTTTTGCAGGCTCTCTTACGGCGTAACGTGCCATACGTTCCTTCCTATTATAATATACCGCAGTCAGCCGCTTATATTTCCATAAAGCGCATGATCTTAAGTTAACCTTCAGCAGCATATTACTGATAAATTCTTCAGAAGGACAGCTCCGGCGTGAAAATCAAGCTGCATTTGAACCCGGGGAAGCTTCCAGCCGGTGACTTCCTCTCTCTGTTGGAAAATACATCTCTTTATGCGCCATCTTTGCCTTTATATTTATAAAATATATCTGTTACCTATTCTATTGCCTGTTTTCGGAAAAGTCAATAATTTTTTATGTACTTTTAATTTCTATCGTGATATGATTTTAATGTGTCTGCACATTTATCGGACTATCACTATACAAGAGGAGAAAAACATGGGTGGATTTTTTGGAGTAGCATCAAAAGAGGATTGTGTATTTGATCTTTTCTTTGGAACAGATTACCATTCTCATTTGGGAACAAGACGGGCCGGTTTGGCTGTCTATGAAAAGGGACGTGGGTTTGACCGTTCCATCCACAATATTGAAAATGCACCTTTCCGTACCAAATTTGACAAAGAGGTCACGGAAATGAAAGGGAACCTGGGGATCGGCAGCATTTCCGACTACGAGCCTCAGCCATTAATCGTACGTTCCCATCACGGAACTTATTCCATCGCCACAGTGGGCAAAATAAACAATACCGAGGAGATCCTGTCCAATCTTCTTGCATCTTCCCACATTCATTTTCTGGAAATGAGCGGAGGCAGCATCAACGCCACCGAGCTTGTTGCCACCATAATCAATCAAAAGGAAAATATAATCGAAGGGATTCAATACGCTCAGGATCTGATCGAGGGTTCCATGACCATTCTCATCATGACCCCTAAGGGTATCTATGCTGCGAGGGACAGGATGGGCCGTACCCCTGTCGCTATCGGCAAAAAGGACGACGCTTACTGTATATCCTTCGAAAGCTTTGCTTACCTTAACCTCGGGTATATCAACGAAAGGGAATTAGGCCCCGGGGAAATCGTAATCGTAACGCCGGAAGGCGTACAAACGCTGGCTGCTCCCGGGAAAGAGATGAAAATATGTACCTTCCTGTGGGTTTATTACGGCTATCCCTCTTCTTCCTACGAAGGAATCAGCGTGGAAAAGATGCGTTACAACTGCGGTGCATCCATGGCGAAGAGGGACGACGCTTCCCCGGATATCGTGGCAGGCGTTCCTGATTCCGGCACAGCTCATGCCATTGGATATTCCAATACCTCAGGGATTCCGTTTTCCCGCCCTTTTATTAAATATACGCCTACATGGCCCCGTTCTTTTATGCCCACTATCCAAAGCCAGCGGAATCTGATCGCCAAAATGAAGCTTATCCCTGTCCGTGATCTGATTCAGGGCCGCAGCATGCTGCTGATTGATGATTCCATCGTGCGCGGTACCCAGCTTAGGGAAACCACAGAATTCCTTTATCAAAGCGGCGCTCGTGAGGTACATATCCGTCCCGCCTGCCCTCCGCTGCTCTACGGCTGCAAATACCTGAATTTCTCACGCTCCACCTCGGAAATGGATCTGATTACCCGACGGGTTATACAGCAAATGGAAGGCGATCGCAAATATATTAACCTGGATGCTTATTCCAATCCTGAAACACCGGAATTCCAGGCCATGGTATCCCAAATAGGCCAGCAGCTTAATTTTACATCCCTGCGCTATAACCGTCTGGATGATATGATTGATTCTGTAGGAATTGATCGCTGCAAACTTTGTACCTACTGCTGGGACGGAAAAGAATAAAGAAAAAAGAAAAGCATTTAAAAACCCCAACAGCGGATTAAACTGTTGGGGTTTTTCATTATCATTTTATCCTCGAATATCAAGGTATTCTTCTTAGTTAGAGAACATATAAGCGGTACAAAGCTTAACACCGGAACCGGTATTGGCTACATATGTATAAATACCAATCTTTGTGTAATTGCCGCTTACCATGTTGCTGTAGTGTGAAGGACTTGCCTTCAGGCTTGCGAATACGCTGTCTGCCGCGTTGTTCTGCTCGGAATCTGAAAATCCGAAGCTTCCGTATGTAATATAGGAAA
>OGXN01000676.1_pt1 | contig 40842 bp, 36 predicted proteins | sample 1576281 | NCBI WGS metagenome assembly OGXN01 (sample SAMEA3541494, study PRJEB24748) | human gut metagenome | biome: human gut; feature: human-associated habitat; material: faeces | place: China | collected 2012
TTGCATGTGTTAGGCACGCCGCCAGCGTTCATCCTGAGCCAGGATCAAACTCTCTTGTTTAAGTGTTTAATCCGGTTAAGATTAACTCTAGCTAATGTTTAACCGTTTGTTTGTTTCCAAACATTTCTTACTGTTTTTGGGTGTCTTAAAGGTCTTCTCTCGAAGCTTTAAAACTTGTTCTCTGAATTTTCTTTTTTAGAATTTTCAGGGTTGCATTACTGTTTATTTGTCAAGGTTCTGTGTGCTGCTTTCTCAGCCGCAACAGTTGATATCTTATCACATGTTGTTCTGTCAGTCAAGCACTTTTTTAACTTTTTTTATTTCTTTTAAATCTCTGTTCCATCGCCATTCGCGGTGGACTTTCATTATAGCACCATATTTTGTCAAATGTCAACAACTTTTTTAACCTATAATTTCCATAAGTTTTACTTGTTCTTTTCATCCGGCAAAAGTGCGAAAAAAAAGAAATCTCAATCTCTTAAGATTCTTTTCCCGCGAAGCTATAATCAAGCTCCCCTTTATATCGGTAAAGGGAACGGAGAAAGAGGGATTTGAACCCTCGCGCCGCTATAAACGACCTACACCCTTAGCAGGGGCGCCTCTTCAGCCTCTTGAGTATTTCTCCACAAAACTGAACTATCCTCTACCAATATGAAGTGCGCGTCCCATTCGGTAGCGCAAATGTTATTATACATAAGGCATAACTGTTTGTCAATTCTTTTTGGTAAGTTTTTACCAAGTTTTTTCATATACCCGTAAACTTCTTATGCGAGAGGCTCTTTCTGAGTATATCCGGCAATTGTTTCATCTATACGTCTTTTTACTTCTTCTGCTATTTGTGTTGTTTTCATATCCTTATATTCTTCATAGTACATGGGCTTCAGATAGAATATCTTTACGGTAACTCTCCTGATGCTGTTTTCATCAAAGGGGATGAAAGAATCTATCAGGGCACAGGGCACTATGGGACATTTGGCTTTCATAGCCGCTTTAAAGCTGCCTCCCTTAAATTCAAGGGTATGGTTTCCCTGTCTGCTCCTGGTGCCTTCCGGGAAAATAATAAAGTTGCGGCCTTTTTTTACTTCTTCTGCCATTGCCTGGATTATCTTCATGGACTGCCTCAGATCTTCCCGATCAATAACGAGGGCTCCCAGAGCCTTGCGCACCTGTTTGAGAAGAATGACATTGGCGGCTTCCTTTTTCATTACAAAAGAAAAGACCTTCGGACAGGATTCCAGGAATACGAGGCCGTCAAAAAGGCCCTGATGGTTGGGAAACATAATGAACCCGTCTTTTTCGGGCAGGTTTTCCACGCCATGGGCTTCAATTGTCACGCGGCCTGCCTTATTGGCGGCGAGGGTTGTCTTTTTACACCACCTGAAGCCTTCCTCATAGCTGATGCTTTCATGGATACTGCACCACCAGATGTGGCTGAAATAATAAATGGCTTTAAAAAAAAGCCGGAAGACCATCAAGGCTATTCTACGCATATTTGATTCTCTTTTCCTTTTTATTCTTTACAATATTGCTTTATGGCGGTTTCGTAAAGATTATTTCCCTGGCTGTCCATTACCACAACAACAGGAAAATCCTTTACGGAAAGCTTTCTTACCGCTTCCGTTCCCAAATCATCATAAGCGATGACCTCCGAGCTGAGGATGGATTTGGAAAGAAGGGCGCCGGCGCCTCCTACCGCTGCAAAATATACGGCGCCATTGCGGATCATGGCTTCTCTCACTTCTTCCGTACGTTTTCCTTTTCCTATCATTCCCTGCATCCCCAAATCCAGAAGGGCAGGGGTATATTTATCCATACGGCTTGCGGTGGTGGGGCCTGCGGAACCAATAGGCCGCCCTTCTCTTGCGGGCGACGGCCCCATATAGTATATTACATTTCCTCTGATATCAAACGGAAGGGCTTCCTTTTTCATAAGGGCTTCATACATTCTTTTATGGGCGGCATCCCTGGCCGTGTATATGGTCCCTGTAAGATAGACGTAATCTCCCGATTTCAGGGTGGCCGCTTCCTGTCTGGTAAAGGGCACTCTCATATGTTTTTCCATTCTGTTCTTCCTCCGGTCAAACGGCTTTCTTCTTATTATATATGATACTTTATCTGCAGATATGGTATTACTTAGATTAAGAACTACCATATAAAGGGTTCTACAGGGTTCTTACGGAATGTCTGTTCACATGACAGCAGATATTTACAGCAACGGGCAGGCCTGCAATATGTGTGGGATAGGTATTGATATTTACTCCCAGCGCGGTGGTGGTTCCTCCCAGTCCTCCGGGACCGATCCCTGATCGATTTATCCTTTCCAGAAGCTCCTCCTCCATTTCCTTTATATAGGGGATTTCGGAATGTTCATTTAAAGGCCTGGTCAATGCCTGTTTCGCCATTAGAGCGCATTTTTCAAAAGTTCCTCCGATTCCCACTCCCACAACCATGGGCGGGCACGCGTTAGGGCCGGCTTCTTTCACCGCAGTGAGCACCGCATTTTTAACCCCTTCCATTCCGTCTGCAGGCTTCAGCATGAAAACACGGCTCATGTTTTCGCTTCCGAAGCCTTTGGGCGCTACCGTAATCTTTATCTTTTCTCCCGGTACAATGGTATAGTGTATGATTCCTGGGGTGTTATCTCCGGTATTTTCACGGAGCAGAGGATCGCCTACCACGGATTTGCGGAGGTAGCCTTCCTTATATCCCCGGCGGATTCCTTCATTTACCGCATCCTCAAGCGCCCCGCCTTCGAAATGGACATCCTGGCCTATTTCCATAAAAACCACTGCCATTCCGGTATCCTGGCAAATGGGGATTGTATCCTCCCTTGCAATGCGCAGATTCTCCTGGAGCTGTCCCAAAACCTGCTTTCCTAAAGCCGCCTGTTCTTTGGTGACCGCATGGTTCAGGGCCTGTTCCATATCTTCTGTGAGAGTATGGTTGGCTTCTATGCACATTTCCTTTATATTTTCAGTTATCTCGGATACCTGCACTGTTCTCATTTGCTTTTCATCCTTTCCCGTAACGTCACTGCTCTGATTCTCTTCATTATAGTATAGTTTCTTTTCTTTGTCACCAGCGTTTTCCCCTGTTGGGGCGGGATAAACCGAAGATACTGCCGGCTGCCGGACAGGATGGCGCACGGACGGATGCGGAGCGAAGGATAATAGGAGCATAAGGTCACAGCGCAGACGATGAATAGCCTGACGAAAGAATGAACCTTTTTGGCTGCAGTCTGATATCTTTTTCATTTTCCCTTGTATACCGGCTTTTCCTATCATAAAATAGACAGGACAGTATGTGTGGAATTCTATAAGAAAGGATGGTTATTTTATGGATAGAAATGTGCTTCTGCTAAAAGAAATGATACGCTATTATGCCAGGGATCCCAAAAGGATTCAGCATTTTATCAAGGTTCATGATTTTGCAGGCATGATAGGAAAATTGGAGGGGCTTGAGGATGATGAGCAGAATATTCTGGAAATTGCCGCTATTGTCCATGACATCGGCATTAAAGTGAGTGAAGAAAAGTATGGGGACTGCAGCGGTAAGCATCAGGAGCTGGAAGGTCCGGTTATCGCAAGAACGATGCTGGAACCCCTGGGCTTTGAGGACTCTGTTATTGACAGAGTATGTTACCTGGTTGCCCATCATCATACTTATCAGGATATTAACGGGCTTGATTATCAGATTCTTGTTGAGGCTGATTTTCTTGTGAATTTATATGAAGACAATGCATCCCGTGAAGCCGCGGAACACGCCCTGCAGCGTATCTTCCGCACAGAAAGCGGAAAAAGCATATGCAGGGACATGTTCGGGCTTACGGAAGGAACGGCGGATCAGGCCGGTACGATTTCAATCCAGTAACCGTCGGGATCCTGAATGAAATAAATTCCCATGGCTTCATTTTCAAAACAGATGCATCCCATTTCTTTATGACGGGAATGGGCTGCCTCCATATCATCTACGGTAAAGGCCAGATGGAATTCATTATCGCCTAAATCATAGGAAGCTTTTTCCCAGTCTCTCAGCCAGGTTAATTCCAGCTGGTGAGGTGTGGTTCCATCGGAAAGAAACGCAAGCGTGAAGCTTCCGTCCGGAGCCTCTTTGGTGCGCACGGGCTTCAAATCAAGGGCCTCCTCGTAGAAACGAAGCGATTTTTGAAGATCCTTTACATTAAAATTATTATGGGCAAACTTAAATTTCATAGGTACCTCCTGTGAATCGGTATTATTTACTGTTATGTGCATTTTATATGGAGTGTATGCGGAATGCAATAGTTTTTTTATGAATGACAATTCAGAGAAACCGCTATATACTAGGAATATGACAGAAGAAATATTCAGGCAAAAGAAAAAGGAGATTGTTCCATGAAAGCACTTCTTGTATTAATCATTATTTTGTTACTCTTATTCTTACTTTATATGGTATTAATTATGCCTCGGTTCCGTAAGCCGGATTGTAAGGCTCTTCTACATCATTATTATGCGCACAGGGGACTTCATGATCTATCTGCGGGAATACCGGAAAACTCCATGAAGGCCTTTCAGAGAGCTATTGACAAAGGCTTCGGCATGGAAATGGATGTCCAGCTTTCCAGTGACGGATATCCTGTGGTTTTCCACGATTCCACACTGACACGGATGTGCGGGGTTGATAAACGGGTAAACGAGCTGACATTAAGGGAACTGAAGGAGCTGATACTGGCGGATACCCAGGAACAGATTCCTACCTTTCAGGAATTTCTCGATCTCGTAAGGGGACAGGTTCCTCTGATTATTGAGATTAAAATGGATAAAAGGGATGACCGGATTCCGGAAGCTGTGAACCGTCTGCTAAAGGACTATAAGGGAGTTTACTGCATTGAATCCTTCCACCCTTCGGCTCTTATCTGGTATAAGAAAAACCGGCCGGATGTATTCCGCGGACAGCTGTGCACCAATTTTAACAAAGAGAATAAAAACTGCAGCCTTCCTTTTTTTCTGTTGGGAAAAATGCTTTCCAACATTGCTGCAAGGCCGGATTTCATAGCCTACAACTGGGTTTACCGGAATGATTTGTCCAGAAAAATATGCTGTAATTTTTATCATGCCCTGCCTGTGGGATGGACAATCCGTTCCCAGGAGGAAATGGATATGTGCCGGAAAGATTTTAAACTGTTTATTTTTGAGAACTTTATACCGAAGGGGGATGCCTGATGGATAAACCCCATTTTATCTTTGATATCGACGTGACCTTAATAAATACGGAAAAGGCTATCATAAAGGGGCTTCAGGAGCTTCTTTTGGAGATTAAGGGAGTTCCTTATGAACCGGAGCAGCTCTATTTCTGCCTGGGGATCCCCGGCCCCATTACTCTTAAGCAGCTGGGGGTGGAAGGCGATCTCACTGCAATCCTTAAAAAGTGGGATGCCTATTATTGCAAGCATGGCGGGGATGTTACCATTTACCCGGATATTCCTGAGGTTCTGAAGAAACTGAAGGAAAATGGGATTTCACTCGGAGTAATAACCTCTAAAAACCAGGAAGAATACGATTATGATATGATACGGCTGGGGCTCGCGGATTATTTTTCGATTACGGTTACTGCCACGGATACCTCAGAGCATAAGCCTGACCCGGCGCCCATGCTTTTTTATCTGGAGAAAGCGGGAATTCTTCCTGAGCAGGCTGTGTATATCGGGGACAGTATTTATGATATGAAATGTGCGGAGGGCGCGGGTGTTCCGCGAGCGCTGGCGTTGTGGGGATGCAAAAATCCGGAGGAAATCACTGCGGATTACAGGCTTTCCCGGCCGATTGACATTCTGGATCTGCTATAAGTAAGCAAATAGATTAATTGATATAAGAAAAGGAACACCATTCAACGGTGCTCCTTTTCTTAATATAATTAATTGTCCGCCTTTGTAATATCTTCATATGATAAAATAAAGAGTTTATCCGACAAATAAGTTAACATAATCTTGCTCTTTTGAGTATTCCACTTATAAGAAAGGATATCCTTATCATGATCGCCGTACAGGCTATCCATCTGCTGAATGTATTCTTCCAACAACGCCTCATCCGTATAGGAACTATCATCTGAATTCGTAATATACAGCGTAATCTTGCTTAAAGTAACATCAGGGAAATTATAGGAGACTAGGACATCTATCCCTTCTTTGCCTTCATAATCAATATTATTGACTGCGATTAAATTTTTTTCATCTTTGGTGAGTGCATCCTCGGGCAGACGTTTCAACACTTCATCGTAAGTCATTCCCCATTCAAAACCATTATAAAGACCACTCGTATCCGGTTTGTTTGTCAACTTAAAAACACCAAAGCCGACAGCCGCCAGCAGAAGTAATGCCAGAGCAATGATAATTATTAGTTTAACAAGTCCTTTTTTCTTATTCTCCGCTGTTTCAGTTGCTGCAGACACTTCCACAGGACAGCCGCATTTAGGACATTCCGTTGCTTTATCGCTGATCTCTGCCCCACATTCTGAACATTTAATAAGTGCCATATCGACGTTCTCCTTTACTTTTTATTCATTTTTTCCGGCATCTGGCTGTCTAATTTATCATAGGCAGACATAAAATCATTGACCGCATCAGATTTCATGGAACTGAAGCCATTGTAATTACCGGATGGACTGATGGCCATATCGGTAAGTGATTTATATGCTTCATATAAATCAGAAATGGTATCATAACACTTATCCAATCCGTCCGGTGGTGTCTGTAATTTTTTCATTAATGTTTTTATCGATGTCTGGTTTGTTTCTATATTTGATATGGTGGTTAATGTCCCGGAATCAGAATATAAAATACTTAGTGCATCATTAAAATCATCATAAAACCTACCGGTACCGTCTTTTTGTCTTGTGTATTTATCTGTCTCACTGTCTTTTTCTTTATAAATGGAATTACTCCATACCTTTAAGGTAAGATTACATAATGTCTCTGCCTCACTGCCGCCTGAAAGCATAAGTGACTGTGCTTTTTTCAAATCATCTATGTAAGTATTATACGCTTCCCTGTATTCTTTCGCCGCTTTCTTATCGGAATACACTTTAAAACCAGCGCCTCCTGCAATACAAACTATCAAAGCTATAATTATACCGATGATCAGCTTTTTGGTTTTCTGTGTCATTGTAATGCCAGCCACTTCTACCTGCTGGGGTTTTATTTCCACGGCTTTTTTATCTTCTTCAACCGGGCAGCCGCAGCTCGGACACACTTCAACATTATCCGGTAATAATTCCCCACACTCAGAACATCTTTTTTCCTCCGGCTGTGGATCCGAATCAAAGATTTTTCCACAATGAATACATCTCTTAGCCTTATCAGATATATCTTGTCCACACTCCGGACATTTAATAATAGCCATAACATCCCCCGCTCCTCATAAGTTTTTTGTAAATATGCCATATTATTTGTAAATTATACCCCTATTTTTATGCAAAGTCAAACAAACATATATACTGTATAATAAGGTAATATCTTCCTTTTTAGTTCTATATTCCGTATCAGAGTACAGAATAGGGTGCAAAGCATCATGGGATATTATTCACTAAATAAATTCCTGTACCATCTTTCATCCAGCTATATAAGATTTTGACAAACAAATATCCCTGCTATTATTAAAACAGCAGGGACGTTTGTTAATACAGTAAGGGTAAAGGGAGGGTATTTTATCCGTTTATAACGGCTTTCATCTATATAAAACCGGCCATACCGGCAGAATCAGGAAATAAAACATGATCCGGGCAATAAATCTCAGCCCTCTATAGGAATGATGGTCTTCTCTTCTTCGATTTTCTTAGGCTGCGGCTTGTCAATCATTATCCGAAGAATACCATCCCTGAATGCCGCATGGATTTCGTTCTCTGTAATCTCTTCACCTAAATAGAAGGTTCTCTTCATGGTTCCGTAATATCTTTCTTTCCTTACATATTTGGTTCTCTCATCCGCATTTTCCACAGGCTCTTTCCTGTCGGCGGTAATGGTGAGGTAGCCGTCCTTTAATTCTGCCTTTACATCTTCCTTTGTAAAACCGGGAACCTCAATCTCCAGAAGGTACTGGCCATCCTTTTCACGGATGTCAGTCTTCATCAGCTGGGTCTGGGGCGCATAGCCTCTGTTGAAAAACGGGTCATCAAACATATCTCCGAAAAAGTCGTTGAAAAAATTATTTCTGATTAACATAGTTCATTCCTCCTGATTTTATATTGAATTCTTCCGGCTTAACTGCCGTTCCTTTGTTGTTCTATAACATTTATAACACTAGTTGTTAGCACTGTCAAGAGGTGAGTGCTAATTAATTTATAAAAAAAGTGTGAACTTAATTTTAACCGGGAATCAGGAGTACGAAAGTGTTCTTTTAACGTAATAAAATATTTATAGTATAGAAATATAGTAAATTATATGCTATAGTATTTATTATTAAGTGTGTCAAAATTGGTAAAATACCGGAAAGGAAACTTCATCATGTTAAAAACAATTGATTTCCTGGATCAGAATATTCTTTGCCGTCATGTTTCAGATTTGGCAATCCATCCTTATTACCATCGGCACAACGGGTGCGAAATATACCTTTTCCTGAATGGAAAGGTCAACTATTATATCGAAGAACACTGCTATCCTCTGGTGAGGGGAGATATTCTTGTAATACAGCCGGAGAAGTACCATCGGGTGGAGCTGGTGGATAAAAAGCATTATGAACGGATTACTATAAATCTGGAGCAATTCTTTTTTCAGTCGCTTTCCAGCCATGAAACGGATCTGACCACGTGCTTTTTCAACAGGCCGGCCGGCCAAAACAATCTGTCTTTTCTTAATGAACAGCAAATCGGGGAGTTTATCATGCTCTTCAACCATCTGAAGGAAGCGAACAGCAGTCCGGAATACGGGCATGATCTGCTTTCCTTATCTTATCTTTTTCAAATTCTTGTAATGGTAAATCAGGCCTTCCGGGCGGGCGGAAACCAGGGCTGCCGCAGTATCATGCCGCCGCTGATCAGGGATATCATGCTTTATATCGATGGACATCTTCTGGACAGCTTTACGCTGGAGGATCTTTCCAGGCAGTTTTTCCACAATCCTTCCTATATAAGCAGGCGTTTCAAAATGGTTACGGGACTGACTATTCAGCAGTATCTGCTCAATAAAAGGATCGGGCTTGCCCAGAAATATCTGAAGGAAGGCAGGTTTCTGACGGATGTATGCTGGATGTCCGGCTTCAATAATTACTCTCATTTCGCACGGACTTTTTCCCAGCAGGTGGGTGTTTCACCCAAAAAGTATCAGAACTATATTATGTCCCTGCCGGAAAACGCAGATTTTCAGGAATCTCTTTCCGTATGTGAATCAGAATAGGCCCGGGATAATATATCCGCGGGCCTGTTGTTATTAATATCCGTATACTTCTGTAAAATAAGCTGTACGTTCTTCAATTATTGTTTTTATACCGGCGTCCTCACTGGCTTTCATAAAAGCATCGTAGTTGGCGTCAAATTCCGATTCCGGACAGGTTATGCACTGTACCATGTATTCGCTGCGGACAAGGGCCAAATCCGTCTGAAGATCGGGTGTGGAGGGCGAGGTATAGAAGGTGGCGGGAATGCAGGTCCCTGCCATGGAGTTCTCATAGTTTTCTATCACATGATCTTCATAGCCGGGGGCTTCTTTGGATGTGCATGCATTAAAGTCATCCACGGTTTCAAAATATCCCTGATTTCCCACCAGGAAAATATCTGTCCGTATCCAGTCTTTGTCTGCGCTGTTGTATGCAGCATCCTTGACTACCGGTATTCCGGCATCATCAAAGTCATAGTGTTCCCCTTCAAAACCATGATAGAGTACAAAACCGCCTTCCTGGGTGCACTGCCAGTCAAGATAGGTCATGCAGGCTTCCACGATTTCGGCATCGGCTGTTTTGGGACAGAAGGCGATCAGTCCTCCTTCGGAATAGGTCGCGCTGTACTGTACCCCATCGTTTACGTTCTTCAATGCTGGGATAGAGATAATATCCGCATCCGGATCGTTTTCCTGCAGTGTTTTCAGAAGGGAGCCTCTGAGCACATCCACGCTGTAGTTTACATTGGATTCAAAACCGCCCATGGAGCCGGTAACAATATCGCTGTTAAAGGTATCCGTAGTCATGGTGTAGTATTCTTTATCCATGAGCCCTTCGTTATAAAACTTATTGATATACCTGAAATATTCACGCATTCCGGGGTCGTAATAATAGTCAAAGCCATGGGCTATGTCAATTTCCTTGGGATCTCCTGCCAATTGGGAAAAGGCAAGGGACATACAGTTTCTGGGATTATCGCCGTTATTCACTCCCCAGAAGGACATTCCAACCACGCCGTTTTTGCCGTCCGGGTTGTTCCTCACCATCTGTGTGATCACATCGTAGAACTCATCCGCAGTCGTGGGAATCTCCAGTCCCAGATCGTCCAGCCAGTCTTTGCGCAGAAAAATATTGGAATTAGCCGTTGTGGCGCGTTTGGCAACTATGCCGTACAGGTTTCCTTCTGTATTTCTGCCGATATCGATAACGCTGTCGCCCAGGTATGCCTTCATATTCTGAGCCTGTCCTTCCCCGTCGATGAATTCCGATAAATCCCAGATACCGCCCTGGTTAAAGTAATCCTCGGCATAGGAATAGGTATAAGTTATGGTTATGTCAGGCGCTGTGCCGGAGGACATGAGTGTCTGCATCTTGGTTACTTCATCTGAACGGGGAACGGAAACGAATTCCACATGGATGCCCACTTTTCCCATCTGTTCATTCACATATTCCACCCATTTGTTATTCAGTATCGTGCTGCCTTCCGGGGCATTGCTCCTGTCAAAGAGCTCCACTGATATGGTAACATCATCAAACATCTTGGAGCCATAGGTTGTCTGGTACCCCTCCGCTGTTCCTTCCTCTCCTGCTGCCGCCCGGGTTCCGGATGCATCACCGGAAGAAGATGCCTCCCCCGATGATGCCTGGCCTCCTGCCGGGCTGCTGCCGCAGCCTGCAAGCATGCTGGCCGTCAGGAACAGGGCCATGAATGTAAGACTTCCTTTTTTCTTTTTCATACCTTTCCTTCCTTTCTGTTTTACTAGTTATAAGAATAATTTATTTCTTTGACTCATTCAGGATGCCGTAATCATCCTTTGACGGAGCCGAGCATTACCCCTTTGACAAAATATTTCTGCAGCCATGGATATACAAGCAATATGGGAATTGTTGAAACGGCGACGCAGGCCATTTTCAGGGACTGTGTCATCACCTGGGTGCCGATGCCTTCCACATTGCCTCCGCCCGCATTGTTCAGCTCGTCCGCAAAAAGAAGGCTGCGCAGCCTCAGCTGCAGGGTGAATTTATCCGGGGACTGGATATAAATCAAAGCGTCAAAGTAGCCATTCCAGTATTGGACGGCATAAAACAGGCCGATAGTCGCGATAATGGGAACCGAAAGCGGAAGAACGATTTTCAGCAGCACTCCCATGTCGGAGGCTCCGTCTATTTTGGCGGCTTCTTCCAGGCTTTCCGGGAGCTGCCGGAAAAAGGTCCTCATTACAATAAAATTAAATACGTTGATTGCCTGCGGAATGTACAGGGAGGACAGAGAATCATACATTCCCAGATTTTTTACCACCAGGAAGGTGGGAATGATGCCGCCGCTGAAATACATGGTAAAAAGAATCAGTCCTGAAAGCAGCTTTTTGCCGGGAAGGTTCTTTCTTGACAGGGCATATACCGCAAAGATCGTGAGCACAAGCCCGATAGCCGTACCCATGAGTGTGACGAAGATGGTTACCCTCATGGCAATCCATATCTGTGCTCTTCCCAGTATCTGTTTATAGGCATCCAGGGTGAATTCTATGGGATAAAAGGTCACATCTCCGGAGAACACCGCATTGTAGCCGCTCAGGGAATATGCCAGTACGTTCAGAAACGGATAAAGGCAGATGAACACCAGAGCAGTCAAAAGAAAATAAAGCACGGCCATTCCCATCGTAAATTTATGTTTTTTCCCTGTTTTTGTTCCGGGATTTTTCATTTTCTTTTCCCCTTTCTATATAATGCCTTCTTCCCCAATCGCCTTGGCAAACCGGTCCGCGGCAAGGAGTATCAGGATATTGACCACCGACTGGAACAGGCCTATGGCGGTGGAATCACTGTACTTGGCATTTTCGATACCGATCCGGTATACATAGGTGCTGATAACCTCTGAAACAGCCATGACCTTGTCATTTCCCAGAAGCAGAGGGGCGTCCAGGCCAATGGTCATCATTTTGGAGACCTGAAGAATGAGCATGGTAACCACCACCGATTTGATGGACGGAAGGGTTACATAAATCAGTCTCTGGAGCTTGCTGGCGCCGTCCAGATAGGCCGCCTCATATAAGGATTCGTCCACGCCGGTCAGGGCTGCCAGGTAAATGATCGTCCCCCAGCCGATCTCTTTCCAAACGCTGCAGATGACATATGTCACAATCCACCATTTCTCATCACTCAGAAAGGGAATGCTGGAAATACCCAGGGAATTCAGTACGAGATTAATCGTCCCGTCTCTTTGAGTAAACATATTGGCGGCTATTCCCGCGACTACCACCCAGGAGATAAAATGGGGTAAATACAGAATAGACTGTATCATCTTCTTAAAACGCAGATGGATGACCTCATTGAGCATCAGCGCCACAAAGATCGTCAGGGGAAAATTAACGGCCAGAGTAAGCAGGTTCAGCACAAGGGTATTTTTTACGGAATGCCAGAAATTTTTGCTGGCAAATATTTTTTCAAACACTTTAAATCCAACCCAGGGGCTTTCCAGCATTCCCTTGAAAACGTTATAATCTTTAAATGCGATTGTCACGCCATACATCGGGATGTATTTGAATATGATGTAGTACGCCACAACAGGGAGCAGCATGAGATAAATCCATTTCAGATTCCACATCAATTTTAAAGTTTTTGCTGCTTTTTTCCTCCTGTCAGCAGAATTTTTAACCATTCCCTTTCCTCCTTTTTAGTATTTTGATGTGCATATAGCATACTTAGCTTTATTATTTTGGAATATTCTGTACACATTTAATAAAACAAATTATATATTCCGCAAAGTTCATTTTCTACACTTCAAACGACCTGTTTTTTGCGTGTTTTTACCTTTTGCCCCATATATATTTCCGGCGCCGGAAAGAAGGGACATCCGGACAGAGGGGACAGCCGGAGTCTTTTTCGCGGCCGGCCGGTCAGGAAGACAATTGTTTTTGGTTACTGTGCAGCCTTAGTACCGCTGCGTGATTATCCGAGCGGGAGCGTCCCCTCTAAGGAACCTTGCAGGGTGCTGCCCCACAGGGGAGGGCAAGGTCAGGCGGGCTGGGAAAAGGAGGGCGGCAAGGGCTGCGGGACTGGCACAGACGGCGGCTGAAGGCTGAACTGTAACTGTTTTTGGAAAAAATAAGCGGATTTGCTGGACAGATCCCCCGGAATACGAGTAAAATAGAACGCAGTAAAATATATTTCTTATGCGACAGGAGATTTAACATGAGTAAAGTGATTTTAACGGGCGACCGCCCTACCGGAAGGCTTCATGTGGGCCATTATGTAGGTTCGCTGAAACGCAGGGTGGAGCTGCAGAATTCCGGTGAATACGATAAAATTTTTATTATGATAGCAGATGCCCAGGCTCTGACTGATAATGCGGACAATCCGGAGAAGGTGCGTCAGAATATCATAGAGGTGGCGCTGGATTATCTGGCATGCGGGCTGGATCCGGAAAAATCCACGCTGTTTATCCAGTCACAGATTCCGGAGCTGTGTGAGCTTTCGTTCTATTATATGAATCTGGTGACGGTTTCCAGGCTGCAGCGTAATCCTACGGTGAAGTCGGAGATTCAGATGCGTAATTTTGAGACAAGCATACCTGTGGGCTTCTTTACCTATCCAATCAGCCAGGCGGCGGATATTACGGCTTTTAATGCCACTACCGTTCCCGTGGGTGAGGATCAGGCTCCCATGATTGAGCAGACGAAGGAGATTGTCCACAAATTCAACTCCATTTATGGGGAAACGCTTACGGATCCTAATATCCTTCTTCCGGATAATAAGGTTTGCATGCGTCTGCCGGGTATTGACGGCAAGGCTAAAATGAGCAAATCCTTAAATAACTGTATTTATTTGTCGGATACGGAGGAAGAGGTCCGTCAGAAAATTATGTCCATGTTTACCGATCCGGGCCATCTCCGGGTTCAGGATCCGGGAAAGGTGGAAGGGAATCCGGTATTTATTTATCTGGAGGCATTTTCCAATGAGGATCAGTTTGCCCGTTATCTTCCTGAGTACCAGAATATTCAGGAGATGGAGGATCATTATGCCAGAGGCGGCCTTGGGGATGTAAAGGTTAAAAAATTCCTGAATAATGTTATGCAGGAAGAACTGGAACCTATCCGGAAACGGAGAAAAGAATTTGAAAAGGATATCCCTGAAATTTATAATATTCTGAAAAAAGGCAGTGATGTGGCGGAAGCGGAAGCCGCTAATACGTTATCTAATGTAAAAAGGGCTATGAAAATCAATTATTTTGAGGACAATGCTTTGATTCAGGAGCAGGCGGAACGTTTTGCTGCCGGAAGAGAATAATACCGGTCATCAAAACACAGGTTCCAAATTATAAATGACAATAGAAAAGAATATACGCCTCCGGGCGTACAAAAGAGAGGGAATCCCGTACGCAGGTTTCCCTCTCTTTCTATTGAATATATTGAATACTTATTTCTGTTCCCTATAATCCCAAACGTTCCAGTTCGTTGTCCAAACGAAGGATTTCCGCTTCAGACAGTTCCCATGCAAACGCTGCACAGTTCTCATCTGCATGGGCTTCACTTCTTACCCCAACCAGAGCCGTTCCCACGAAATCTTTTTGTGTACTCCAGTTTAATGCCACCTGGGATACAGGACACTTATGTTCCCCTGCTATTTCATCCATGGTCTTTAAAAGATCCTGGATTTTGGAGAATTTGGGTTCCCTGAAATAGTCATAGAAGGTGAGGCGCAGATCTCCGGGGTCAAAATCCGGCGTGTCCCTGTATTTACCGGAAAGGATTCCCGCTCCCATGGAACCATAGGTCATGGAATCAATTCCCCGGGAAGCGCCCCAGCTCATCAGCTGTTCATACTGTCTTTCCACCATGGAAAAGGGGGGCTGCTGTACATCAACAGTAAGATATTTTTCCGCTTCTTCAATCTGTTCCTGCGTAAAATTGGATACTCCCACATAACGGATTTTACCCATACGTTTTAAATCTGCCAGGGCGGACATGGTCTCGCAGATGGGGGTGTTTACGTCCGGCCAGTGTACGAAATAGAAATCAATGTAGTCGGTATCCAGATTCATGAGAGAGCTTTCCACCTCCCTCATGGCATTTTTATAGGTTGCCTCTTTGCGGAAGTCTCCCTTAAATACATCCGGCACCAGTCCGAATTTGGTGGAAAGAAGGATTTTATCCCTGGGTATGGTACGGATGGCCTCCCCCACTATTTTTTCTGCGGTTCCGTTCCCGTAGCATGGGGCCGTGTCAATCAGGTTGACTCCCAAATCCACCATTCTGCGGATTGCGCGTATGGAACCCTCCCGATCCACCGGACCGTAATTTTTTCCTCCGATCGCCCAGGTTCCCACGGCAAGACAGGATACCTTTACATCTGCGTTTTTGAAATGCTTATACCTCATAGTGAACTCCTTTCTGTTCTTTTATGATTTATTTTCTTATTCTTTTGCTCCTTTTCCATCCCTGTACTTATATTTCCTCAAACAGCTGCTCTCCTTCAAAATATCGGTCAACGGAATAAAGCGCGCCGCCCAGATCTGCCGCACGGTCAAAGTCCAGGCCTGAAAAAACGATGGAAAGCCCCTGAGGAATATGGAAAAAAGGAGACTGCTTCACCAGCTCCTGCAGACGCTTCAGGAAAAAATCTCCCGCAAGCGTATAAATTCCCTGAATGACAATCATATGAGGATCATACAGCAGCATGATATTGCGGATTAATATTCCATAATAATCAATGGACTTTTCCACGGCCTTTCTCGCACATGCATCTCCTTTTGCGGCAAGGTGAAGAATCTTTTCATAGTCACTGCTGCCGCTTCTGTCAGCCGCAGACTCTTTTTCCCGCGGGAATGCTTTTTCCAGTTCCTGCATATAGCCGCACAGGGCATCAGGGGAAACAGCTGTTTCAAAGCATCCCTTATTTCCGCAGGCACAGGCCTTTTCCTCGGTCTCTCTCACCGTAATATGTCCCAGTTCCCCGATGAAGCCGTTGGCCCCCTGCATCAGGACTCCGTTTTCCAGGACGCAGCCGCCGGTAGAGGTTCCGGTGGATATGGTCACCACACGGCAGGAGGCATATTCCGGATGCTCCGAAAGCTCTGCGTAGCCTGCGAAGCGGCTTCCATTATTGATGGTAATTCCGGCAAACCCGGGAAGGCGGGCCTGCAGATCCTCCTTTACCGGCAGATCTCTTCCCCATTCCTGGTTATGAATGGGAAAACGGAGGATTCCCCTGGGGGCATCCACAATTCCTTCAAAGCCTATGGCTATCCCGCAGATTTCCTTTTCTTCCAGCTTTCCTGCTTCACAGGCCGCAAGGACCAGGGCAGAGATATCGTCCATGCATAACTCATAGCTGCTGCCGTCCGTATAGGGAAGGCTTCTTTTGTCCAGTACCTTACATGTCAGGTCAAGAAGCGCACACTTTATTCTTTCACTCCCGGCTGTTATGGAAATCACATAGCGATGGGCGCCGTTCAGGGCAAACAGCTCGGGCTTCTTGCCGCCCTCCTCCGTGGAATTTCCTTTCCCCATGCTTTTTACCAGCCCTCTTGCCTGGAGCTCGGCAAGTATCTTGGTTATGGTGGGTACGCTCAGATGGGCCTGCTCGGCCAGCTCTCCCGCCGTCATGACCTCCCGGCTCCGCAGAAGCGCCAGAATCAGCCTCTGGTTATGATACTTGATATTTTTGGGTTTGCGGCTTGTAAGCATGCGCTAATCTCCTTTTTTATGTCTGTTAAAGGCTGTGGATTCCCTGTTCATGGGCATTGTCGAAGTGCAGTCCCAGATATCTGGCCGCTTCCCTCAAAACAGGAAGATAATTTCCATAGCATACGCCCAGATGGTGAATGTAGGGGCCAAACATCAATTTTTCTTCCCACCGCTGCCAGTTATCAGTCTCCATCCACACATAGGTGCCTGTGGTTTCCGGCCCGTCTGTGGTAGAGGCTTCTCCTGCAAAAAGATAGTACTCTCCATTCAGTTCATCAAATCTGCATACGGTCAGCTGTCCCGCCTTCAGTTCAAAGCTTTCCTGGCCTTCCACCAGGGCGGCTTTGCTTTCCTCCTTTTTCAGGGAATAAGGGAAGGGTCCGCAGTGCCACAGCAGCTCGGCATTGTCATTTTCCGGATGGCGGATGGTCAGATCCGCAAGGAACTCCACATCCTCGTACAGGCTGCAGGCACGGAGGATCGCCATGGTAACCGCACCGTTCACATCCGTCTCACAGGCAAGGGGCAGGCCCTCATCCGCCATTTCCCCCAATACCAGGCAGGGGCAGATATCCGCCAGGGCGGGAAAAGCGGACCAGCATTCGAAAGCTCCCACGGAGCAGTTATTTTCCTCCATCAGCTGCTGTACCGCCATTTTGACTGCCGCCGCCTTACGCAGATCTTCTTCTTTTGTCTGAGCGCAGTCCATACGCCGGCTGATATTTTCACAATAGCTTTGGAAAACCATGCTGTTTTCTTCCAGGATTGTCTTCATTCTCCCCACCACTGCGGATGGTGAGATGGGAACACATACCATGCCAAACCGGCTGAGCAGATCCGCTTCGTTTGCCATCACGCTCATGAAAGGAACCGGCCTGTCTCCGATTTTGGCAATGCGGAGGCCCTTCACAGCCTTTACCACTGCCGCCGTCCTGAGGAAATTTTCATAACCGGAGGCAAAGCGGGAGCTTTCCGTCTCACAGTTGAATATGTAGCTGTAGGTCACTCCATATCTTCGCATCACCTTGGTGGCTGCGAACATACCGCACTGGGTGTCCCTGCCTCTGGCCTCAAAGGTGTTGGGCCTTTCATCCCTGGCTCCCCATACCAGCACGGGCACCCGGAAGGCTGCCGCCACTGCCGCTGCCGCCTGTTCCTCCCCAAAATCGCAGAAGGGCAGGAACAGGGCGTCAATTCCCGCTTTTTTCAATTTATCCACCACAGCAGGCACTTTATCCGCTTCATATAAAATTCCCTGCTCCGCAATATCGTCCACGTCCACGATTTCCACCAGCTCCGGTTTGACCCGGCGGATAACGGCCATAAATTTGTTTTTCTGTCTCACGGCTTCTTCCATGCTCAGAAAGCTTCTTTTTACAGGTACTACTCCCAATATTAATTTTTGTGTATACATCCCCATCTTCCCTTCTTAACATAATCCCCGTTTATAATACTGTATCCGTTCTTCAATTTCCCGATAGTCAATCCTGCCTGTTTCCATGAACTCACGCACGGTTTTCCAATCCGGTATCCCTGCCCTTCCACCGATTCTCGTACATTTGACCGCCGATACGGCGCTGGCAAGACGGGCGGTTTCCTTTGTTGTATATCCCTGCAGGAGCCCCGCAATGAACGCTCCGTGAAAAACATCACCGGCCCCCACCGTATCGACCACCTCCACCTGATAGGCGGGGAGTGTGAAAAACCCTTCCTCTCCCACGCCCAGGCAGCCTTTGCTTCCCTGGGTGAATACCACGATATTCGGCCCCTTTTCTCTGAGGCTGCGGCAGTTCGCTTCATAATCTTCATTCCCGAACAGGGCTTTGTAGTAGAATTCCGATCCTATCATAACATCTATCAGGCCGAACGCCTCTTCATCGCCGGGAGAATAATTATCCGCATCCATCACTATGGAGGCCCCGGCGCTTTTCGCCCGCTTTATGGCTTCCAATGTGGTTTCATTTATCTGGGAAATATAAAAATATGTGGTATTCTTCAAATAGTCGTCGGGCAGCTCCTCCACCTGCATAAAACGGACCGGCGCTTCACCGGGATAATACAGGATACTGCGTCCCATGCTTTTTTTATCACTGACAACCACGTCGAAAAGTGTGGTTTCCTTTTCTCTTTTTACTAAATGGCAGGTATCGATTCCATGTGCTTCAAAGTCTCTTCTGCAGAACTCCCCATAGGAATCGTCTCCCACGGTTCCTATAAATGCCCCTTTGGCATGCAGTCTCGCCGCCGCTATCATTCCCGTAGCCACCTTGCCGCCGCCCTGCCAGCTGCTCTCCAGGACCCGCTCTCCTCCGTCTGGCGTGGGAAAATTTTCCACATTGATATTCAAGTCAACGCAGGGTGATTCCAGGCCCACTATGTCAAAATGCATATTCCGTCACCACCTTTACAGGGCATAGCCGTTGGGATTCAGAAGCCTCAGCTTTCCTGCCACAAAGGCCCTGATATCCTTCGCCGCCTCTTCCTGAAGCCGGAAAAAGGATCCTTTTTGTTCTGTTTTATCGGCTCTGGCGGCGATGGCCGTATAAAAAGCCCGGTCATATTCCGTGGCAATATTGAACTTGCTCAGGCCGAGATTTACACTTTCCTTAAGCTGGTCATCAGGTATATCGGAACAGCCGTGAAGGACCAGAGGCACCTTTACCGCGCTGCGGATCGCCCGGATCCGGTCAAAATCCAGCCGGGGTTCTCTGATATAGACTCCATGGGCGTTTCCCACGGCGATAGCAAGGGAGCCGCATCCTGTCCTCTCTGTGAAATCCACGGCATCCTCTATGGAAGTATAATTTTTTTCATTGACAATATCATCCAGGCTGGAACCGCTTCCCACGTGTCCGAGTTCCGCTTCCACGTCCACACCGAACACCTCTGCCACTCTCACCACCGCCCGGGTGAGCTCCACATTTTCTTCATAGGGCAGTACCGAACCATCCACCATGACGGAAGGAAAGCCGTCCCTGATCCCTCCCACCGCGATTTCATATGAGGGGGAATGATCCAGATGGACCGCCACGGGAACCCGGGCCTTCTTTGCCATATCCACCGCAAAGTCCGCGACATACTTTAATGCAATATGTTCTGCAAAGCCAGGATAAAATTGAATGATAATGGGAAGCCGTTCTTCCTCGGCGGCTTCAATAGCCCATTTAACTGTTTCATAATTAAAGACATTAATTGCCGGAACCCCGTATTTATGCCCCCATGCATGCTCCAGGATTTCCTTTACGCTTACGATTGCCATTTTCCCTCCATTCTGCTGTACTGACAGCCTCTTCCGGGCGGAATGCCCGGTGAATCCTTCTCTTTCCATCCTCATTATAGATACTTTATTTCAGTTTGTAAACTTTATTAATAAACTAAATTTATATTCTGTTTTTGGTACTTTTTACTATATCTGTTTTCTTAAAGGGAATACAAAAACCGGAGAAGGCCTGCTGCCGGAAAGCAGCAGATTCTTTCTCCGGTTTTCTTTATTTTTCCTTACAAATGCAAGAGATGTGTATACTCATCCTTTTTTATACAGGTAACCGGAAGGCCGTTGCAGGATGTCTCTTCCACAGCCTCCGCTCCATAGAGAATTATCTCCTTTACAGGCATTCCCGTGGTTATTCTCAGACACCCGTTTCTCAGCTCTGCGGTGAAATGTCCCTTATACCCATCGTCGTAAAAGGTACAGGAAAGCCTGTCTTTCAAATTCATGCAGACAGTCAGGTCTTTATAAGGTTCTTCCAGACCGCGGTAGACATCAGAAGCAAGCATGGGGACTATGGTATTGGGCCTGATATATACGGGGATCTGATCCAGCGCCGGCTGCGGGGAAATCCACCTTCCTCCTTCGATCAGGCGGCCGGTGAAGAAATCCGCCCACGTCCCCTCCGGAAGATATACGGAAAACTCGTCCTGGTCAAAGACCGGAGCCACCAGAAGGCTGTCTCCCAGCATATATTCATGGCCTATATTCCGCACATTGCGATCTTCCTGGAATTCCAGAAGAAGGGGTCTCATCATGGGTACGGATTCCAGAGAGACCTGCCATGCTGCGGAATACAGATACGGCGCCAGTCTGTGGCGGAGCTTATTGTAATAAGAAAAAATATTCCTGGTTTCCGGTGCAAAATTCCAGGGTTCCCTGGGTGTTTTCCCATGGCACCTGCTCAGAGGGGAAAAGAAACCGAATTGTGTGGAACGGATATATTCTTCCTCTTCAGGTACGCATTCATAGCCTTCATGATCCGTATTATAAAAGCCGCCCATATCAAAGCCCCAATAGGCAACGCCGCTCAAAGCAATACTGAGCCCTCCCTGCAGGATGCAGGAATGGTTATTCAGATGGGTGGAGGAATCTCCGGCCCAGGCTGCCGGAATGGTATGGCTTCCCGCATAACCGCTTCTTCCCCAGAGCATGGGACGTTCTCCCAGGGGTTCCTTTACCTCCTTCATCGCCTCATATATGGTTTTCGCATACAGATAGGTCAGTTTATTGTGTCCCTGTAAGCCGTTTGAGCCGTCATAATAAACCGCGTTTTCCGGAACCGCTTCGGAAAAATCCGTTTTTACCGCGCCGATTCCCATTCCTATCACTTCTTTTACCCTGGGAACATACCATTCCCTGAAACCGGGATTGGTAAAATCAAAGCATCCTACCTTGCGATCTGCCGCCGCGGTTGCATAGAAGGTCAGGGGATTCCCGTTCCCGTCCTTCACCAGCCAACCGTTCTCCCCGGCCAGGCGGAAGTATTCGGATTCTTCTCCGATATAAGGATATATCCACAGGCACAGGTGGATCCGGTTTTCCAGAAGAAACGTTATCATGCCTTCCGGATCCGGAAAACGCTTCCTGTCCCATACCCATGCGCCGCTGTCCTCCGATGCCTGCCACGCATCCAGGTTAATCACATCTATGGCAATCTCTTCTTCTTTTGCCCTCTTTACTACCTGTACCACTTCCTCCTGATCCTTGTAGACACATTTGGACATCCACAGCCCAAAGGCCCACTTGGGTATCATGGGTATGCTGCCGGTCATGTTTACATAATCCGCCAGGAGATCCTTATAATCCCTGTCGGCGAACAGGATATAATCCAGGGAACTGTCATCCACCTCCATGCCGTAGGTAACATTGGAGCCGCACCCCATGTCAAAAGTCATTCTGGTATAGCTGTTCACCAGAACGGAATACCCTCTGCTGCTCATAAAATAGGGATGGTTCTTATAGGAATCCTCCGTGTTGGTGCTCAGGGCATCTTTCTGCCAGCAGTGGATTTTCTGCCCTCTTTTATTGAATTCGGTGAACTTTTCCCCGAAGCCGTAAAAGGCCTCATCGGAATACATGTACATGCTCTCCCGGACACGGATCACCTTTCCTTCTTCGTCACAGTCAAAGCCGATGGGAAGATACTTGCACATATTGTCCACATTGGAGTCTCTGATCTGTTCCTTCGTAAGCAGTCTGCCGTCCAGATAGGTGCTTACCTCCCAGGGTAGTTTTTTTATCCGGATTTCCATGCGCAGAGTGCGTACGGACAGGTATTCTTCCGTCTCTTCCACCTGATAGGGAACTGTCTGTTCCATGGAAAAAACCTCATTGGCAGCCGCTGGTTCCTTTCCATAAGGATACATCTGGAAACGGTATGCCGCTGCACTTACAGGGCGGATGATCACCTTTGCGGTTTTATTCCGGTATGTACCCACTTCCACCTCCACCCCGTCTCCCCGGTCGGTATAGCCGAGGACACCTGTGAGGAAATCAAAATTATGGGTGAATATCGTTTTCAGATACCCCAGCTGCGGGTTATAGCTCACTTCTACTTTCTTATTCATCAGATAACCTCCCGAAATAGTTATAGTTGGTTCCGGTATTCCTCCGGAGTACAGCCGCACAGTTTCTTAAAAGACTGAATAAAATGGGACGTGTTATTATAGCCCACTTGTGCGGCGACATCATTGATTTTCATGGTTTTATCCTTCAGCAGCTCCCTGGCCTTCTTAATACGAAGCTCGATGACATATCTGGAAAACGTCTGTCCCACGGCGCTTTTGAACAGACGGCTGAGGTAAGAGGAATTCATAAAATACTTTTTTTCCGCCAGCTCCTGCAGGGAAAGATCATACTGGTAATTCTGTTCCACGTAATGAAGGATATCCCGTATTATGGCATTTCCCCCGTTTTTCAGGGAATTTTGCTCCTGATCGCAGATTTCACGGATAATATCCATCAAATATTCTTCCAGCTCTTCCGGATGCTTGAAAACATATAGATCATATCTGCGTGAAAACATGATTTCCACCTTGCAGTCCATCGCCTCATTTTCATTGTATAAAGAACGATAATACCGGTTCACGCTGCGCAGAATGTTCAATATCATGTCGTAATAGGCATTCACGTCTCCGCTATCCAGCATTTCCCGCTTATTCAGCAGGCCGTGCACCAGCTCGGCCGCCTTTGCGGCATCGGAAAGCTGGAGGGCGCCGGCAAGGGCATTGTCATCCCGGGGAAGGAAATAATTGTTTCCGCCATGGGGAAGCTGGTATTCAAATATCTTATTCCAGCCTTTCATCAGACGGATATTCATGGCGTACAGGCACTCTTTATATGCATCATAAATATTCGCCGTTCCATAAAAAAGGCGGCTCATCCCTGCAACCACTCCCGTCTCAAGCTGCACATGGCAGTAATTCAGGATTCCCTCCAGATCACGGAACAGCGCGCTTCCTTCCGAATCCTCCTCTGTCCTGACCGCCGCCACATATTCATCATTCATCTGACAGAAAAAGGTACCAGCAAGCCGGCTGTCCAGCTTCTGGGCACAGATTTTGTCCAGGAGCCCTGCATCCCGGGTGTTCATTGTCCGCTCCAGCTGTATGACGAATACCCGGCAGGGTGTTTCTTCGGACATCGCCGCAGCCTGCGGCATATGGATCTGCATCAGTTCTTTTTTCGTGAGAACCTGTTTGGACGAGGTATAGCCGTTGGGAAGCTTCTTCAGCCTTTCCAGCACGCCGGCCTCCACCTCCCGGCGGAAGTTTTCCTGTTTTTCCTCCAGCTGACGGAGAACGCGCAGAAGCAGCTCTCTTTTGACCGGCTTGATAATGTATTGCTTTACCTCGTATTCGATAGCCTTCCTGGCATAATCAAATTCTTCATAACCGGATACAATAACCACCTGTATATAAGGCATGTTCACATGGATATATTCCGCCAGCTCCAGGCCGTTCATCCTTGGCATGATAATGTCTGTCAGCACCACATCCACATCCGTATTCTGTTCCAGAAAATCCACCGCTTCCCTGCCGTTTTCCACAGCGGCCGCCAGTTCCGCCTCCATGTCACATTCCCTGATGATCTTTATCAGCCTCTGCCTGGCATAATATTCATCCTCGGCAATCAGTATTTTCATATTGTTTCTCCCGCCCGGCCGGTCTCAGGCTCCTCGTCACGCAACGCCTTTATCCTCAGGACAGCCCGGGTCCACCGGCCATATTCGCTATACAGGGTGATTCCGTATTCCTTTCCATAATAACCGGACACACGGGCATTTACATTTATAATGCCGATTCCGTCCCCGCCGAAATCCTTTCCGGAATTCATGTTTACCCTGTATTCAAACAGCTTTTGGTTCATTTCCTCCAGCTGCTTTTTGTTAATCCCTATTCCGTTGTCCGAAACCGTAAGAAGCATGTCTCCCTCTTCTGTAAGCGCTGCGCTGATTGTTATCTGCCCTCCTTCCGGCTTATCAAACAGTCCATGGGATATACTGTTTTCCACCAGAGGCTGCAGAATGAATTTCATGACCTTCATGGAATAAATTTCTTCCGGAATTTCATAAATCATCTCAAACTGGTCAGGGAAACGGTATTTTTGAATCTGTACATAGTCCTTTACATGGCCGATTTCCTCCCGGAGCGTAACGATGGAGTCACCCTTCAGATTGTAGCGGAATATGTTGGAAATGCTGTCCGTAATTTCCACAATATTTTCCATGTTTTCTATTTCTGCAATAGCGCTTATGGTATTCAGCGTATTATATAGAAAATGCGGGTTGATCTGATAGGTCAGCATTTTGATCTGCGCTTCCTTCTGCTCAATTTCATAAAGAAGGGTTTTCCTGGCATATTCATTGATACGTTCTGCCATGCTGTTATAATTTTGTATCACGTTCCGGATTTCATTATTTCCCAGCAGCCACTCATCCTCCCTGGATAAATACACCTTTTGAAGGGAAGTGCCTTTATTATGCCGGATCACTTCATCCATTTTAGCCAGGGGTTCCATTATCTGTTTAATCCTGTAGTAATAGATCATAAAGACTACCGCCGTTGTGACCAGAAGCACGGTAATATCCCTGATTTTGTGCTCCGTTATGGAACGGAGGGCCTCTTTCTCAGCAATGTAGCGCACCACCGTCCAGCCCGAGCTTTCGCTGCGGATAGCGGTCATCAGATAATCCAGCCCGTCGATCCGAAGAATATCCTGTTCATGGCCGTCATTTACCATCTGCTTTGCTTTTTCCTGCACCTCGGTAAGCTGTTCCCCGTATAATCCGCCTTTCCTGTTGTTGTAAATCTGCATGTCCTCAAAAAACAGCAGGGTGCCGGCGGGGTTATCCGTGGAATTGAGGAGGCGGTCAAGCTCCGAGTAGCCGATATCCAGTGTCACATAGGCCAGAGGGGAGGTTCCGTTATAGCTGTACAGCACTTTGACAGCCGTTACCACCTTATAATCCACCTGACCGATGCTCCAGATCTCCGGATCCGTATAAAAAATGCTGCGGCCCAGCTTCCCGCTGTCAACAATCCCCCATATATAATCCTTATAATCCTGAAAAACGGAGCTGATATTGCTGTATACATCTCCGTTTGCCGAAAAGATACAGCAGCGTTTGATATATTTACTGTTGGAAACCACATGATTGATGGTTCCCTCCACATAAGTGGTATTCTGGAAACGGGTCACCTCATCATACTGGCTTTTGCTGTGGTTGATAATATTACACATTCTCTGATCCTGATAGTGCAGGTTGAACAGGCTTCCCACATCCAGGATAATGGAGTCCACGGAATAGGCCAGCTGCTTGCTGCTTTCCGTAAGATGATTGATGTCAGCCTGCCGCAGTTCACTGATATTCTGGTTATAGATCATAAGGCTCACGCCCATGATGATGACGATAAAGATCAGGAATATGGTGAGTACCTCCAGACGGACGGATTTTCTTCTCCGTCCCTTCACCCATTTTTCGTAAATCCCATGTTTTCCAGCCATATCTGCTCCTTCCTGCAATTTCCCCGGACGGCAGGCCTTTCATTCAATTCTGTAAATCTGCTGTCTCAGGTTTTTACCGCCCCCTGGGTAAGCCCTGCGACAATGTATTTCTGGGCACAAATATAGGCAATGATTACCGGAAGCATTGCAACCAGATAAGAGGCGAAGGCCAGATTGTAATCAAAGGTATATTGTGATTTAAAGTTATACTGGAACAGGGGCAGGGTCCACATACCCGGCTGCTGGTTCAGAATCAGCAGGGGCATCTGGAAATCGTTCCATACCCACAGGGCATTCATGACAAAGATGGTCGCTACCATAGGCTTTATTAACGGAAGGACTACCCTCCAATAAGCGGAAAAGGTGGTACAGCCGTCAATAGAGGCCGCTTCCTCCAGATCCCGGGGAACGCTTTTCACATAATTGGCAAGGAGGAAGACTCCCTGGGAGGAAGCGAGGGAGAGGCACATACAGATCAGCCCTGTCTGGTTTAAAAGCTTCATTTTGGTCAGATACTGCACCAGCGGAACCATGATAACCTGAAAAGGCACAAAAATACCCAGGAGCAGATAAAAATAGACTGTTTTAAAATATTTGTTTTCTTCCATTTTACGGGCGATTGCATAAGCGCACATGGGGATGAAAACCAGAATCAGCACGACGGATATGATTGTTATTTTGGCAGAATTCCACACATATGTCCAATACCCGCTTTTCTCAAATACACTGATAAAATTCCCCAGGTAAAAGGAGGAAGGGAGGGAGAAGAAATCGGCGGCGGATTCCTGCTGTGTCTTAAGAGAGGTTATTATCGTGATATACATGGGAAACAAGATAATAACCGCGCCGATGAGCAGGACAAGCCCTGTAACTACTTTCGCAATTCTGGATGATATTGATTTTCCCATACTAATCACCTACCTGTTTATTCTTAGTCATTTTTAAGGTAACGGCAGCCACAATGGCCACAATAACAAACAAGATCATGGACTCGGCTACGGATTGGCTGTAGGCGTTCCCTTTCATCGCCTGGTTGTAAATCAATATACCTACCGCCTGTGTGGCGCCTCCCGGCCCTCCGTTGGTCATTGCCATAATATAATCGAAAATGGTCAGCCCGGCCTTCACCTGGGTGATAATAACCATATTCAGCACCGGTATCAGGAAGGGGAATGTTATGCTTTTGAATTTATCCCACCGGTTGGCTCCGTCAATGGTCGCCGCCTCATAAAGCTCCGATGGTACGCTCTGGAGCCCTGCCAGGAAGAGGACAATGGGAATGGAGCAGCCCTGCCACAGGTTTACGATCAGAATGCCGAACATGGCGGTCGTTTTATTTCCCAGAAGGCTGTTGGAAAGCCAGCCTATATTCAGCGCCTTGCCGATGACGGGCAGGGCTCTGTAGAACAGCTCATTCCATATCAGTCCTACCGTAACCATGGAAAGCACGGCGGGAAGGAAATAAATGGATCGGAATATTGTGGATGTCTTCGTGAGGTTATTCAGGCATATTGCCACCAGCAGGGAAATGACAATCAGGATCAGCACGAACAGGAAGGTGTATACAAAGTTAAACTTCAGGGCAGCCTGGAATTTACGGTCCATCAGCGCTTTTATGTAATTTCCGATACCGATGATTTTATACGACGCACTGATGCCGTTCCAGTCAGTAAAGCTGTAATAAATGCCGATAGCCATCGTAACGGTAAAAAAAACAGTATACATCACCACAGACGGCAAAGTAAACAGGAACAGCGTTCTGGTTCTTTCGGATATTTTCTTTTTTTTCTTATCCATAGCTCTCTTCTCCTTACCTGAAAACGGACAGGATATGCGCACCCTGCCCGTCTTTCTTGGACAAAAGCCGGCCCACAGAGCGTGGGCAGCCTTTGTTTACTGCCTGTCCCCGGACAGACTATTGCAAGTTACTGCGCTTCTGCCTCTCTTGCGGTTTTCCAGTCTTCATCCAGCTGGGAAAGGAAATCAGGAACGGAGGTTCCCATGAATACATTCTGGATTTCAGAACGCTTGGTATCTTCAAATCCGGTAGGAGGTACCGCCAGATCCAGGACGCCCGCCTTGTCAATCAGGTCAAGTACAAGCTTATCCTGGGGAATATCTGCCGTCACGCCTGTGATTGCGGAAGGAGAATGATCCATATCCGAATACATCTGTCCTGCTTCCGTGGAGAAAAGATAGGCCATAAATTTATCCACCGCTTCTGATTTTGCAGGATCCGCGGCTGCCTTTGCGCTGACACAGATCGCGCAGTCAACGCCTACCGGCTGCTTCATGTCTCCGCTATCGTTGGGCATGGGGAACATTTCCACATTGGCGTCGGGATTGGCTGCCTGGATAGAGGGAAGAGCCCAGCTGCCCTGGATAAACATGTAGGCTGCTCCGGTTGCAAAATCGTTAATCGCCTGATCATAGCCGAGGGACAGCGTATCCCCCTGGGAATACTTTTCGGTTAAAAGAACCATTTTTTCCATGGAGTCATTGGCGATTGCATCTGCCGCATAAGACTGGCTGCCATCGTCCAGACCGGTGTAAAAATCAGTATATCCGCCTCTGTCTTTTCCACCGATATTGTCCCAAAGCTGGGAAACGGTCCAGGAATCCTTATTGGGAAGGAGGAAGGGAACTTCGCCTTTTTCCACAATTTTATCACACAGCGCGATCAGTTCGTCCCAGGTCTGGGGAACGGAAAAGCCGGCTTCGGTGAATTTATCAACATTATAGTAAACACCCATAAAGTTCAGGGAAATAGGCAGACAATAAATGCCTCCGTCTTCCATTTTCAAATCCTCGATATAAGACTGTACGATATTTCCCGTATAATCTTTTCCCGATAAGTCAGCCAGAAGGCCTTCATTGGCAAACTGTACGAACTGTGCGTCTGTGGGCCAGTGCATAAGGATGTCCGGCAGTGTGTCACTGCTGGCTCTGGTCATGAGCACGCCGCTTCCGTCAGGGGTGGTATTCAGCGTTACCTTGATATCCGGGTTTTGTTCGCTGAACTTATCAATCACTGCCTGGAAGGTATCTGCCGCCTCCCTCTTCTGGTTTACAAACTCAATTTCCACAGCGCCGGATGAAGCTCCTGTATCCGCAGCCTCCTTACTTTCAGAAGCCTGTGCGGCCGGTGTTTCTGCAGCAGCTCCCGCACTGTCCGTGGCAGCCTGTTTTCCGCAGCCCATCATTCCTGCTGCGAGCATGGAAATTGCCAGCAATACTGAAACAGCTTTTTTCTTCATACCTGATTTCCTCCTTTTATTAACAGATTTTTTCTGTAGGTACATAGTAACATTTTATAACACTCCGCCTATATAAGATTTATTTCCTAATCAATATTACTGTTTTTACTTTTTTTGGAAAATATTTGTTATATACTTTGTATATATTTTAATATGTTGTACAGATTTCTATATACAGATAGTAATATATTTGATATATCTCCGAAACATCATATGGTAGCATGATATAGAGAATTTTATGTAACTGTGAAGGTACTGAACAATTACAAATTTATTTTTATTCGGGGAGGTTTGCATATGAATTTAGGTTGTATTTATCACAGAAGCCAGGATAATATGTGCTACGCTAAAAATGAATCGGAGCTGGTGATACAAATCCAGACCGGAAAGGAGGTGGATCGGGTTTTCCTGAATTATGAGGATCCCATGGAGTCGGAAGAATTCGGCGGGCCCTGGACGTGGAAGGGGCATCCAGAGGAGATGCTGCAGGTAAGGGAACTGGAAAACCATAAATGGTGGACTATATCGGTTTTTCCTCCTTATAAACGCTGCGGTTATTTCTTTGAGCTCAGGAGCGGGAATGAAACCTGTTATTATCTGGAGGATGGAGTCCGAACAGACGGTTCCTTTATGACAGGGAATGTAAGGCTGCAGTATTTTTCTTTTCCCTGGATGAATCCTGCGGATATCAACATAACGCCGGATTGGGTGAAGGATACCATATGGTATCAGATCTTTCCGGAACGCTTCTGTAATAAAAAGGCTTCTCTGCCCAAAAAGAATATTCTGCCCTGGGCAAAGGGGAGCGTGACAAATGATGAGTTTTATGGCGGGGATATCCCGGGAATCACATCGAAAATCGGTTATCTGGCAGACCTGGGCATTACGGGCATCTATCTGACCCCTGTTTTTGAAGCTTCCACCACCCATAAATACGATACCACGGACTATCGGAGGATCGATCCCGCTTTCGGAACGGAGGAGGATTTCCGTGAATTAGTGGATACGGCCCATAAAGCGGGTATACGAATCATGCTGGACGGCGTATTCAATCATTGCGGCTATTATTTCCCCTATTGGCAGGACGTTCTGGAAAAAGGCCCGGAATCCGCTTACTGGAATTGGTTTATGGTAAATAAATGGCCCTTTGACCAAACGGATCCCTGGACCTACGACAAAAAGTATTATTCCTTCCACTTCACGGCTTTTATGCCAAAGCTGAATACCAATAATGATGAGGTTGCGGAATATCTGACGGAAACCTGCGAATATTGGATAAAGGAATTCGGTATTGACGGGCTGCGGCTGGATGTGGCCCATGAGATTTCCCATAAATTCTGCAGGACATTACGGTCACGTCTGAAGGCCCTGCGCCCGGATTTTTATATCCTGGGTGAAATCTGGCAGGATTCCATGCGCTGGCTGAGGGGAGATGAGTTTGATTCCGTCATGAATTATCCCTTTCACAATGCCGTCATGGATTTCTTCCGGGACAAAGAAGCGGACAACAGAAATTTCCAGTACCGGATCAACAAATGCTACAGCATGTACATGGAGCAGACCAATCAGGTTCTTTTCAACCTTCTGGATTCCCATGATACGGCCCGCCTGAGGACCAAGCTTCCGGATGAGGATTCCTTTTTCCAGGCCCTGTGTATCCTTTATACCATGCCCGGAAGCCCCTGTATCTTTTATGGAACCGAGATCGCCATGGAGGGAGGGCCGGATCCGGACTGCCGCAGGTGCATGCCCTGGGATGCCATCGAAAGCGGGACTTATCAGGAAACCTGCGATATGGTGAAGGCGCTCATCCGGCTGCGCAGGCAGGAGCCGCTCTGCCGCTGTCCCGGTCTTGTTTTCTCCGTTCCGGAACCGAATTCGCGGGTAATCACTTACCGCAGGCAGGAGGATAACCGGTCACTTACCGTATGCATTAACGCAGGCAGCACCTGCACAGAGGTACCGGAGGGCTGTGTTCTTTTGTCACGCAGGCTGGAAAACAGGCAGCTCTTGCCCGGCGGCTTTGCCGTTATCAAATAAAAATATTCTGCCGGAATAAAAAAGTTCCGGACAGGCCTATAAGCAGCCTGTCCGGAACTTTTTTGAGCGATTATGTACTGCCGTCAGATCTCGATTAATTCATACTGATCACTGCCCAGCCCGATCTTTACTCCATGCTCGATGCAGGAATGCCAGTTGGTATCCGGTGCGGAATCAATGAAATGATCATGATGCACATGAGGCATACGATCCAGCTGGCTTCCGTCGATAACAGGCTGCTTATTTACAGCATCCGCGCATGCCACATCCAGGGCAACGGGATCGAAGGAAGCAAACATTCCCACATCGGGTACAATGGGAATATCATTTTCAGAATGGCAGTCACAGTTAGGGGAAACATCCACCACCAGGCTGATATGGAAATGAGGACGGCCGGAAACCACAGCCTTGCTGTATTCGGCAATTTTACGGTTCAGGATATCATTGCTTTCATCCCCGGGAGTGCATACCGCATCTTTGGGACACACACCGATACAACGTCCGCAGCCCACACATTTCTTGTGATCAATGGATGCTTTTCCATTGGTAATGGAAGGCGCGTCATGGGCACAGATTTTAATACAGCGTCCGCAGCCGATACAGTTCTCCTGCTCCACATAGGGCTTTCCTGCATTGTGCATTTCCATCTTACCCGCACGGGAACCGCAGCCCATACCGATGTTTTTCAGCGCTCCGCCGAAACCGGTGGCTTCATGGCCCTTGAAATGGCTGAGTGTGATGAAAACATCCGCATCCATAATAGCGCGTCCTATTTTCGCCTCTTTTACATATTCGCCGCCTTCTACCGGTACCAGCTCTTCATCCGTACCCTTTAATCCATCGGCAATGATTACATGACAGCCTGTGGAAAAGGGAGAAAAGCCATTCTGGTATGCCGCGTCAATATGATCCAGGGCATTTTTCCTTCCTCCCACATACAGCGTATTGCAGTCTGTAAGGAACGGTTTCCCCCCCAGTTCCTTAATAACCTTAACCACTACGGCGGCATAATTGGGCCTTAAAAAGGCCAGATTCCCCGGCTCACCGAAGTGCATTTTGATGGCGGCATATTTATCGGTAAAATCGATATTGCCAATACCTGCCGTTTTGATGAGACGCTCCAGCTTCTGAGGAAGATTCTCAGAAAAGGAAGTCTTCATTGTTGTGAAATAAACCTTTGATTTTTCCATGTCTTTTCCCTCCATTAATTATTATCCTAATGCTACGTCTAAAATCATCATAATCAGGAAACCTCCCATGACACCCAGGGTCCCTACATTGGAATGCTCCCCCAGATGAGCCTCAGGAATGAGCTCCTCCACTACCACATACATCATGGCGCCGGCCGCAAAGCTGAGAAGCCAGGGCATAAGCGGCTGGATTCCTCCGGCAATCAGAACAACCAGAATACCGAAAATCGGTTCCACAATTCCGGAAAGGCTGCCGTAAACAAACGCTTTCCAGGAAGGCATCCCTTCCTGCTTCAAAGGCAGGGATATCGCCGCTCCTTCCGGGAAGTTCTGGATACCGATTCCCAGGGCAAGAGCGAACGCTGCCGCCGCACCGGCCTCAGCCCCCATGTTCTGCGCCGCCATGGCAAACGCCAGTCCCACAGCCATTCCTTCCGGAATATTATGGAGTGTGACCGCCATAACCAGCAGAGTCGTTCTTTTCCAGGAGGACGAAATACCCTCCGGTTCATCCGAACCCGCGTGGAGATGGGGAAGCAGCTGATCCATCAGCAAAAGAAATAAAATACCGAGGACAAATCCTCCCGCCGCAGGTATCCACCCCACGCCTCCTGCCGCCTCCGCTTCGTCAATGGCAGGAATGAGAAGGGACCATACGGAAGCGGCAATCATGACGCCCGCCGCGAATCCCAGGAAAACCCTCTGTATTTTCATATTTATTTTGCCGCGGAATAAAAATACCATGGCGGCGCCTAATGTGGTCATCAGAAATGTAAAACCGGTCCCGCCGGACGCCCATATTAATGCCTGTTTCATGCATTACCTCCTTTCAAATTAAAATCTGTGCTCTGTCCGTTATCCATATTATCAGCCCGTAACGGACCCGCTATACCTCCGGCTGTCCGAAAAAGCTTTCCCGGTACATGCCTTATCCGCCGCTCCCTGCTTTCAGCCGGCGTTTTAGATGCGGGGGCTGATATAATTCACCTTTTTTATCCTTTTCTTCCAGAAATTCCAGAACAGCAAAAAGACTGTCGCATTTCCGGTAAAGCATTTTCTCTATTTCCGGATCGGGCTTCACCAGATCCGGCACCATAACAGGCAGCATCCCTGCCGCATATGCGGATCGTATTCCGTTGGGAGAATCCTCTATGGCTGCCGCATTGCCCGGTTCCACATCAAGCAGCTGACAGGCCTTCAGGTAAATATCGGGCTGGGGCTTGCTGTGCTCCACCATATCCCCGCCGATAACCGCCTGAAAAAATCCGGTAAACCCGGCCTGCTGCAGATGGCTTTCCACCGTTTTATGGCTTGTGGAGGAGGCCAGTGCCACCTTTAACCCTTTTTCCTGCAGCCAGGCAAGAAGCTCTCCCGCGCCTTTCATAACAGGAAGGCCGTCCTTTGCCATCTTCCGCTGAAAAACGGCGGCTGTCTGTTCTCTGAAATAATCATAGGGAAAATCCTGTCCATAGGTTTCTTTGAGAAAAATACGGCAGTCCGTGCGGTTCAGGCCGATACAGCCATATACTCCCTTATCGATATCCGGAAGTCCCAGCCGCTCTGCCACTTCTATCCAGCTTTCCACACTGAGCCTCTCCGTATCGAACAGAATGCCGTCCATATCAAAAACAATCGCTTCGATCATGCCGGTCCTCCCTTATATAAAAGGCTGCCAAGACGGGCAAATTGTTCCAGGGTAAAGGTTTCCCCGCGTATCGTGGCAGGCAGTCCCATTTTTTCCAGTGCATCCGTGACCTCCTCCTTCGTAAGATTCAGGCCGGACGCATTGCTCAGTCCGTTCACAAGCGTTTTTCTGCGCTGATTGAAGGACGCGCGTATCAGTCTGAACATAAATTCTTCATCCGCCGTTTCCACCGGGGGCTTTTCATATCTGTTAAGACGAATGACGGTGCTTCCCACATTGGGTCTGGGCATGAAGCAGGACGGCGGGACATGGGTGACAATTTCCGGCCTGGAGTAATACTGTACCGCTAGGGAAAGGGCGCCGTAATCCTTGGTTCCCGGCCCCACCTGCATCCTCTCCGCAACCTCGGTCTGCACCATGATGGTGATGCTTTCCAGAGGGACATGGCTTTCAAACAGCTGCATGATTATGGGGGTCGTAATATAATAGGGAAGATTCGCCACCACCTTAACCGGCTTTCCGCCGTTCTTTTCCCTTACAAGCTCTTCCACATCCAGCTTCAGGATATCTGCGTTGATAACCGTAACATTGGTATAAGCCGACAGGGTATCCTTCAGTATGGGAATCAAAGCCTTGTCGATTTCCACAGCTATCACTTCCCCAGCCTGCTCTGCCAGATACTGGGTCATAGTGCCGATGCCGGGCCCTATTTCCAGCACACAGTCCTCTTCTCCTATTTCCGCGGCCTCCACTATGGTTTCCAGCACTCCGGGTTCTATCAGGAAATTCTGACCGAATTTTTTCTGAAAATTAAAATTGTATTTATGCAGTACTTCAATTGTTCCTGTGGGCGTACCTAATCTTGGCATATAAATCCTCCGTAGATTCTAGTCGATTCCATAAAAGCGTTTCGCATTCCGAAAGGTTGTTTCCGTCACTTCGTCTTCGGATATCCCTTTCAGAGCGGCAATCTGCGCAGCTACAAGGGGAAGGTTCAGGGAACTGTTGCGCGTTCCTCTGTGAGGCTCCGGCGCCAGGTAAGGGCAGTCCGTTTCCAGAAGCAGCCTGTCCATGGGAACGTATTCCACCGTTTCCTTCACCTTTCTGGCATTTTTAAAAGTGACCACTCCGCCTATTCCAATCATATATCCCAAATCCAGGAACTGTCTTGCGGTCTCCTTTGCATAGGAAAAACAGTGAATGACGGCGGGACTGTCCTTTCCATATTCTTCACGCATCATATCCAGGGTATCCTTTGCCGCATCCCTGGAATGAATGATAACCGGCCTGCCGATTTCTTTTGCCAGGGCCATCTGACGGCTGAATGCCTCTTTCTGTATATCCCGGGCAGGCTCGTCCCAATAGTAATCCAGGCCGATTTCTCCCACAGCGACTGCTTTGGGATTGGAAAACCGGCTGCGGATCCACTCAAGGCCCGCATCATCCAGCGTATGAGCATGCTCGGGATGGATTCCCACGGCAGCATACAAAAACGGATATTCTTTCGTAAGCTCAAGGCCTCTTTCATTGGAATCGAAGCTGGCTCCCGCGTTCACCACGTAACTGATCCCTTTTTCCGGAAAGCTTCCCAAAAGCTGTTCCCGATCTTCATCAAAGGCTTTATCATCGTAATGGGCATGACTGTCAAAAATCATTATAACACCTCTTACCCCTTTCTATCAGCAAATCTGTGAAAACAATAGGGATCATATCATATTTTTTACTATTCTTAAAGGTTGATAAAAATTTCTTAAAATTTTTTTAAAAAACTATTGCAAAATGAAAATTAATATAATATAATGAATCCTGCGTTGCAAAAGAAAATTTAAGCGCCTTTAGCTCAGTTGGTAGAGCACCTGACTCTTAATCAGGGTGTCCAGGGTTCGAGCCCCTGAAGGCGCACTTTGAAAGTACCGATTTTGAAGACATCCAGAGCTTCGGGGTTGGTGCTTTTTTTTGTGATTTTTCTATTTTTATCTGTTTCCATTTACGTCAGTTCTGTCTTCTCTCTTTTCCTCCTGTTTTTTGATTGCTGTAATACTTTTTCATATGTGCTATAATAGCGGTATCAGGTAATATTATTTAAATGGGAGGTATTTTTATATGAAAAGAGCAAGAAAAATATTTGTTCTCATGCTGTCGTGCATTATGCTTTGCGGAATAACGCAGCCAATTCAGGCGGCGTCTCCCGATTCCCTTGTTACTGTGCGTACCGATTTCAGCGATACATCCGTTCCATATGCCGTACCGGTTCTTCAGTATGCCGGAACAGGCGACACAGTTATTCCGGATGTGGTGCTTCCTGAAGGATCTGCTTATAAGGTTTCGCTCACACATGATGGAAACAGGAATTTTATTGTTAAGTTTTACAATGGAGACAAGTCAAATCTTCTTGCCAATACGATTGGTGTTTTTGCAGGAACATCCCTTTTGGAAAGAGGAAGCACAGCGGCACGGACCGGTATTTTTGAAATAATCGCCAGCGGCAACTGGACTCTTACTGTGTCAACTATTACGAATATTTCAACAAAATCTTTATCGGGTACAGGCTATAAGGTCTCCGGGCTTTTCATTCTGCCCGGCACGAACACCACTGTTACCATGAACTATACCGGAAAAAGCAATTTTATAGTATATGCCCATTATTCCAATGGAAAAAGCCAGTTGTTAGCAAATACGATTGGTGATTATTCAGGACAGAAAGTATTGCGTAATCCGGAAAATACCACATGCTATTTAGAGGTCAAATCGAGCGGGGCATGGACGGTTGATTTAGGTTACGGAGATGCAGTCTCTGTGGTGCCTGATATAAATTAAGTCCGGCATAATCGTCAGATCAAGAGAGCGCATTACGAAAATTCCTTTTTTTAAACAAAAAACCGGTCCAGGGCCATAAAAAGCCTCTGAACCGGTTTTCTTTATTATACTTTTCTGACGGGATGCCGGATTATCGTCTTTAATTTCTCCGGGGCGGTTTTTCTGGGATCATTAAAATAGATTTCATGATGCCTTCTTTTTTTATTTATATCGGTTATATATCCTTCCTTTTCCAGAAACTCCTTCATCTGCAGTATGGTGCCGGGCTCGTCATCGTAAGAGCCAAGGTGCATGATCTGGGCGCAAAGACCTTCCTCCATTGTTTCCATACGGGCGCGGGAAAGATCCAGCTCCGGATTCTTTTTATGCAGCTTTTCTTTGGCCTGTTCCAGGATCCCTTCATTGACAAAGGAAGGGAGGCCGATCATGGAGGTCCAGCAGAACCGGGTCTTATCCGTGATATGGATCCCGTCGAAGCCTTCTCCGTTTTCCATCCACCACAGCCCTTCCAGAGGGGGAACCACATAATCGAAATAGCCTACCGGCTGGGTTCCGTCCATTTTGCTCATTTTTATGGTATAGGACAGTCCGTACAGAATCGCCAGCGCGTCCTTATATTCCTGAGTGGTATTGGGATTTCCTTTCCCGTCCACGCAAAGATAAGTCATGGGAGGGACTTCCACGATCACCGGCTGGGTTTTCTGTAAATAAATGTTTTTAAATTCCTTCTTAAAATCAAATTTCTGTTCTGCCATCATTTATCCTTTCTGTTCCTGCATCGGAATATCCATTTCCCTTACAGGAATCATGAGCTCCGTAACATAATTAGAAGGGTTTCCGCGGAATATAAGTCCCGGTCCCTTTCTGTAAATCTCCCTTGAGGGGGATACGGGCTGAAGATTCCTTTCATAGGCTGCATCCAGAAGCGCCTTATATGCAAATCCCAGCTCATCATAGCCGCCTTTATGGATCGTACTTATGGTTCTGCAGCCCGGCAGCTTACGGCAGCTGATTCCTGACGCCTGAACCATACCCTTTACCGGAACGCACAGCTCCACATCCGCATCTTCCCTGTATTCCTCATCGTAATACAGGCTGAAGGGACAGCCGAAGGACTTATTTCCCGCCGCTTTATAAAGGCTGCCTATATACTTGCCCACATCGGAATAGGCTCCGCGGAAACGGGTGGATACCACTATCATTTCCTCTATTTCCTTTATCACGATGTCGTATTCCTGCCTGATAATCCCTGCGGCAGATCCTCCCGGCAGGGCTTCTTCCAGCTTCTTCAAAAGCGCCTTTTCTCCGGCAATCCGTTCCAGTATCTGCGCCTGCTTTTCTTTCAGGAAATAGGACAAATCCTCTTCTCCCCCATAATTGGAAATAACATCCCTGATCTCCATAATGGAGAAATCCAGTCCGCGAAGCAGGGCTATCAGCCTCGCCCTTTCATAATCCTGATCGTTATACAGCCTGTAGCCGTTCTTATCCCGCTCCGATGGGCACAAAATCCCCTGTTCCTCATAATAACGAAGCGCTTTTATGGTCAGACTGGTTATTTTGGAAAACTCTCCTATTTTGTACACCGGCGGCTCCTCCTTTCCTGTTAAAAGAAGTATAAGCCCTCCCCTGCGGGGAAGGGTCAAGCTTTTTTTGTAACAGCCCGGACAGGTCTGAACCCTTACCTTTTATCCTTTGTTTTCTGTTTTTCACGATACATATTCCGGTCTGCTTCCTTATACAGGGCATCCACATCTCTTTTTTCGGTTCCGATCAGGGCAAAGCCGCAGGACAGCCGGATGGGTATTTCATGATAGTCGTTATAGGCCGATACCATTTCCTCCAGAAGCCCCCTGTATTCCTTTTCCTGCAGTTTTTTATCCTTCAGGATTACCGTAAATTCATCCCCGCCGATACGAAAACATTCTCCCCTGCCGGAAAATGCTTTCTTTATGCTGTCTCCGGCTCCTATAATCATTTCATCCCCCATGCTGTGTCCATAGGTATCATTTACCCGCTTCAGCCCATCCAAATCAATCATGGCCATTCCCGCCAATTCAGACTCTTCCTCTCCGGCTCTCAGGATTTCCAGGGCTTTTTCGAAAGCCGCCCTGTTATTGCACCCCGTCATGATATCCACATAGGCCAGGGATCTGTATACCTTGAGCTTTGCCCGTTCCTCTCCTGAAAGGATGAGCTTTCTGAAGGATATGACTATCAGAATCAATGCGTACGCCAGCAGCCCAAGCCGCATAATTACGCTGTAATCCTTCCTGTTACTATAAAAATCAGCTAAGGATAAAAATGCCGTTGCCATAAAAATAAAAAGGGCAATAAGGATTTCCCTCGCATAAAACGACCGGTTTCTCCGACACTCCTTACCCAGACAGTAAATAGTGAAGATAATGGATGCAGCTATCAGAATATGAGTGATCGGAAGCATTTTATAGAATTCCACTCCCGCAGCCATATATAAAAATACCTGGATAAAAAAATTAAAGCTGAACAAAAGCTTTAAGACAGACAATCCCCTGTATTTCTTTTCACAAATACTCTCCACAAAGAAAAACATGGGGATAGGAAAGACCATAAAGCATAAAAAAGAGACGATAAAAACAACCTCGGAGCTGCCTGTCAGCAGCTGCATGACCGGTGAATCCGAAAGCACCCACAGCGAGGACAGCAGTACAAACATTCCGGCGGAAAGAAACATGGAGTATTCTGTATATCCGCTCCTGATGCGCAGAACAAGTCCCCCGGCCAGCAATCCCATTGAAAATACCACCATAAGCACGCCGAAAAGGATAATTCCCCAGCTCTCCCTGAAAAATTCCATCAGGACCGCACCCTGGCTTCCCAGCCTTATTTCGGAGAGCATTATTTTTTTACCCACGGTCCTTTCGATTTGTATTACAGCCGTTTCCGTACCGTCCTGGATTCCCAACGAAACAAAGCATTGGATCGAAGGAAGAAGACTGCCCCGCAGCGGACTGCTGCCGCCATATTGGTAAACGCATTTCTCCCCAACCCGGACCGTCACCTTCTGCTGCCTGTTCCTGAAACTAAGAACCACCGGCTCCTCCTCGGAGTCTGGCAGTTTATGGTAAAATATCATCTCATCCGCTTCCGCAGTAAAAGGCAATTCCTCTACGTATTTTACCTGCCCGTTTTCCTCATAATACCACCCCCGGCTGAAATCCTCCGTATTTCCGAAGTCAACTGCAGTATTCTCCAATCCGGATTGATTCCCCACGACAAAAAAGACGGCCGCGGCAACCACAACCATCAATCCAATCAAAATATTTATCCGCTTACGTACCCGCTTTCCCAACTGTTCCTGCATCCGAACCCTTATCCCTTTCCCAAAAGAAAACCCAATTTTCTTTATCGTATTTCATAAGCCCCTCCCTGTCAATGAATACCGGCTGAAAGTGCCAATAAAAATTCTGATTGGGCAACACTTATTTAAGAGTGTATATAAAAAACATCGTTGCCGCCTCTGGCCTGCGATACCCTCCCGGCTGTGTCCCTTGCCTGTGTCTGCCCCGCTGGCTCTGGTGTCCTTGGTGCCCTCCCTTTACGGCCGC
>OGXN01000684.1_pt1 | contig 40507 bp, 54 predicted proteins | sample 1576281 | NCBI WGS metagenome assembly OGXN01 (sample SAMEA3541494, study PRJEB24748) | human gut metagenome | biome: human gut; feature: human-associated habitat; material: faeces | place: China | collected 2012
TATTGGAAAAGTAGACTGATAAAGAGGGTTCATATCTTTAACTAAGGGAAACTGGTTTGTCAGTGCCAGATGCCGATATGTTAATTTCCATATCAGAGATATTTGAAACACCTGTCAGCACATTGCTTGGAGAAAATATTATTGAAACAAAAGCTGATGATTTAAAAGTGATTTCTGAGAAACTTGAAATTATAAACCTGCAATTGGCAAATAGAAAAATGACGAAACAAAAACTATTACATTGGTTATTTATTTCATTAGGAATAGTGATTATGATTGTTTTTATCATCCTATTTATATCTCACAGTCCCTATTTAAATTGGGATTACAGCAATCCTGAAACTTCAGTGATGGGAGTTGTATTACATGCCTTTGAATGGCTTTTTGTCAGAGTAGCACCACTTCTTTTGATTGGCGCAATTGCCGGAGTTTACTTCACACGAAAGTTATCTAATCAAGAAAACAATTAAGATTCAATAATTCAATTTCTATACAAAAAGCACATCTTATCCTTATTAGGAATCTGATGTGTTTTTTTCATTCATATATTGTTTTACTTCCTCAGCTGTCAGTTTTCTGATCTGTGAATCAGGATATTCATGGAATACATCGCTGCGATATACTGGTGCTTTACTAACACAGCTTTTATCCTTGTTTTTTGATAAATAGATTTCTAAATCCATATCATTTGCATATATCTTATATGATTTTCTTCCATTTTTGCTTATGATTTCATAAATACCGCAAGCTTGTTTCATGGTAACATCCGCAGTTCTTAGATAAAGCTTCGCAATTTCTAAAGATTTAAATGGGAAATTCCATCGTTGCAGACCTCTTTTATCATCATGTTCTATACAGATACAGCGACCACATGTACTACAGATATATTGCGTATGGTTTATTAGACAATCTTCTGGATGTAATAATGGGGTAATGCGACTTTGTGAACTATAACATTCTGGACAATTCATGAAATTCCTTCTTTCTTCTTTTAGTTTAAATCCAAAAACTGTGATTATCAAGAAAAAAAGCTCCTTATCCAAAAGAGCTTATCCTTAACGATATAATGGTAAAGAGCCTGTGTACTTATTCATACGTTTTTTATCACCATATAATGCGATACCAAAGTAAGTAAATTCGTTAGTTTTGTGTGCTGCACTACGTTCAATATATTCTTCATATACTTTACATCCTTGCGCAACATCTGTGAAATCTAACATCGTAATCAATTCATCATTTTTTACTTTTTCAACCAATTCTTTTAAATCTTCGCTGTTCATTTTCAGCACTGGCACAGGTATCTGAATCGTACCTGCATGCATAATACCATCCTGATCTTTTACATCAACACCAACACAATCTGGTATCTTTTTACCTAAAGAAATCCCCAATACTGCTGCTGTATTCATTGCGATACCAAGTGGCAACGCCTCATCAATCACCATAACACATTTCATGTTTTCCATCTTCTATACCCTTCTTTCTTTGTGACAACATCAATCCTGCAAGTGTTAATATCATACCGATCCAGGTCATAATCGTAACCTTTTCTTTTAATACGATCATAGAGGTCACAACGGTAATCACTGGAACCAGATAGATATATGTGGAGCATTTGATAGAACCAAGCTTTTTTAATGCAAAGTTCCAAGAAACAAAACATATGGCAGAAGCACCTAATCCAAGGAAAATCAGATTAAAGATAACTTCTATATGCATAAAATCTGACATCGACACATCAAATCCAAATAGGAATAAGGCTGGTATCATAAATAATAAGCCATAAAAGAAAATTCTTCTTGTCATAGGAATGGTCCCATATCCAAATTCACTGATTTTCTTTGTACATATGGAATATAATGCCCATACCATGGCGGCTAAAAGTGCTAATAAATCTCCTGTTGGATGTATTTCTAAAATCGATTGTCCATTGGTACTTATGAGATAGACACCAAGGATTGCGAATAGAAATCCGATAAAGAATAGCTTATTTGGTTTATCATCCTGATGAAGCAGCCATGAGAATAAAGCTGTAAAACATGGAGAAATGGCTACAATAACACCAACATTACTTGCAAGTGTATATGTCAATGCGATATTTTCTAATAAAAAATATAAAGTAACCCCACAGATACCTGCGAAGATAAAATATTTTTCTCTTGAACGATCAATGGAAAATACTTTAGGATAAGCAAGCCATAATGCAATATATCCCATAAAAAAGCGAATGAATAGTATTTCTACAGGGGCAAAATAGCCTAGTAAAAGTTTAGTAGCGATAAACGTTGTGCCCCATACAAAGATAGTGAATAACGCTGCGAAATGTCCTTGTTTTTCTTTCATACTAGCCCTCACTTTCCTGGAATATCCGTTGATATTGTTTTGGTGTTACACCAATAAATTCTTTAAAATAGTTTGAGAAATGACTTTGATCACTAAAGCCACACATATCTGCGATTTCAATCAATGGAACCTGTTCTTCCAGAAGTTGTTTCGCTTTTTCTATACGTATGCTTTGTAGATAACGATATGGTGAAATTCCATATTGTTTTGTGAAATTGCGCAATAAGTAAGAACGTGACATTGCGGCCATATCTGCTAATTCATCCAAGCTAATATTATCCATAAAGTGATCTTTCATATAAGTACATAAGTGATCTAATGGCTTTGGTTGTGATGGCGTTTCATTAAAATCTCTGGCATATTCTCTTAAAATACCTTCCAGTAATAAATAAAATGCTTCTTGTCGTTCCATATAACATGCATGATTTACAATCGCATCATATAATGTTGCGACATAGTTGGCCAATTCGCTTTGTGGCACCACATTACAGATGAACTCTGGCTGATATTCTTTTCCAGTAATATCTTTCGCGGCTTTTTTCATACATTCAATTGGTATATTTACTGCACGATAATCTAGTAGTTCATGATTGACTGGTGCACAAAAATGGTTATCATAAGGATTGAATAAAATCAAATCACCACTTGTTGTGTCATATTCTTTACCTTTGCACCACAAATGTCTTTTTCCACCCTCAATAAATCCAATAACATAAAATTCATGAAAATGATTTGGGAATTTCTGTACGACTCCCGTTAATTGATAAGCCTCAAGTCCCAGCGACTCATCAAATAAAATATGGCGTTGCTCTTGTTTTTCTATCATATAAAACCTCTCTCTTGGCATTGATTATATCATTACTGATTATAAAATTCTTGTAAGAAATGACACAATCTTTATCATTTTGATTTTTAATTTATATAATGTTTAAAAAGTAATTAAAGATTAGCTCTAAAACACTGCATATATCAGTGTTCGTAATAACTTAAAATATAGAATTTACTATTAACTAAAGAACTTTGATACCACAAGATAATTATAAAGTTGTAAAAACTGCAAGCCCTATATTAATTTTATCTATGATTTTGTAATTATCACCTTCATGAATCAAAAGCTCAAACGGTGATATCTGTGTTTGCCTTTTTTTATCCTCGAATGCAGTTTCAGTCACGATATATATAGGAATTGGCAAATCTGCTTTATCCTACCGCTTTTAATGTAAGTACAAAAAAATCTGAAGCTCATCAGATTTTGTTTATCAGATTTTTCTTTATATTGTGAACACATTTCTTTTCTATCGTTTAAATATGGACATATTCATAATGATACTCATTGTAACATGAATGTATTATCTTTATCTAAATCCAATTTCACTATCATCATATATTGCTGGATATGAGATCCCTATGATTTTTCCATTTTCACATACATACCAATTATTCTCATCTAATAAATCTTCATCAAACTGTGATTCATCGAATCCATCTTCACATACCAAAGCATCAAAAAAGCTTTTAAATTCTGATGCTTCAGGATTTGGATAAAAATTTCCAGAAATCCAAAAACTTTCCCTTTCTGTAATCTCAATTTTTCCAAGAAAAATATTTTTATACATCAATTCCATGTTGTATCCTCCACACATACGTTAGCACCGTTTCATCCTTTGTTGGATTTACTATTTTTTTGATTTCCCCGAAATGCCTTCCAAATAAAATAAATACCCAAACCTATAAAAGGCATTGCGATTCCAATCATTGCCTGATCGAAAAAGACTGTAATTACATTTCCAACAATCGCAAAACCGATAATCATCCATTCCATATCATCATCGTCATCAACGTCAATGTCTAAAGCTGAATCTATTGAAAACCCCAGAAATACCGCAAGTTTTCTCAAACTCTCTAAATCAGGTAATGTTTCATCCAGTTCCCACTTACTGATTGTTTGTCTTGCGACATTTATTTCTTGTGCAAGCTGTTCTTGCGAAAGACCTTTTTCTTTTCTTTTTGTACTAATCATATTACCAATTTCCATAATCGTCACTCCCTTAAAATCTTATGTTAAGTTTATCGTATTTTTCTGCCAAGGTCTAGCAATTTGGGATGGAATTTACGCACTTGATACGAACATTTTTGGTTTTCAATAATATATGATGAATATACAATTCTATTTAATTGCATCATACATACGAAAAAAGGAAATACATAAGATTTCCTTTCCGTATCGATTATGGTGCGATAGAATAAGCACCATCTAATAATAAACATTGTCCTGAATAGTAACTTGAATCAGGTCCAGCTAAGAATGCAATCACTGGCGCAATATCTGTTTCAGGATCACCTAAACGTCGCATTGGCTGTTGCTGAAGAATTGCTTCATACTTCTCTGGGAATTTCTTTGCCCATTCTTTTGCGGCAGGTGATTCAGCACCTGGAAGTACACAATTTACGGTAATACCGTATTGTCCCCATTCCTTAGCAGCTATTTTTGTTAAACCACGAATAGCCTCCTTATTTGATCCATATGCAAGATTTCCAGCATATCCAAACATACCAGTTGCGGATGCGAAATTGATAACACGTCCTTCTTTTTGTTCTTTAAAATATGGGAAGCATTCCTGCATAAAATTCAATGATCCTATCGTACCTGTAGACCATGCTAAGTACATTAATTCATAAGTCGTTTCTTCAACAGGTGCTGATTTTGCGACCGCCTGCGCATTGTTTACCACAACATCTACAGTACCATATGTTTCTACTGTTTTTGCGACAACTTCTTTTACTCGTTCTCGATTAGATGAATCGCAAGACATGGCGAAGCCTTCTCCTCCTGCTTCTTTGATTTCTTTTACAGTTGCTTCAATTGGTTCTATTCTACGTCCAGTGCATACGACTTTAACACCACGTTTTGCCAGACAAAGTGCGATGCCTTTTCCAATTCCCTGGCCTGCACCTGTAACAATCGCAACCTTTTCATTCAATTGTTTCATTATAGTTTTCCTTTCTATCTTCTTAAAGATTTTATGTAAGTTAATTATATCAAGTCACACAGTAAAGTCAATGTAAACGCATTCAATTCATTCACATTCTATCAACTTTTGATATGTAACACATTTTATGATAGAAAGCGATGCCATAACCTTTCATCTGTGTATAGCCATCATGTTCAAATTCTTCAAGATATTTTCTGTCAAATATTTGTTGGCATGCTTCTTGACTTTTCTCTTTCAGATTTTGTAGAGAATCTGCGATTTTACACTCAATAACGAAGCCAGGATCATCAAAATCTAAAGGAATATAAGCTAAATCATAACGTCCATTGCCTGATTCACGATTAGATTTAATTCGTCCTTCTCTTAGCATACCAGCTAAAAAGCCATGATAGTAGTTCTCATGATAATCAAAATAACTGATTGTATACGCTAAAGCTTCATTCAATATCTTACGAGCTGTAACTTCATCTCCCCTGCATAAAGCTTTCATAAAAGGAGAAGATATTTCTTGAATTTTTGTATCCAGCCATTCTTTAAACATCGTTTCATATATATATTTGATTTCCTTATTTGGAATCATTAATTCATATTCATTTTCATTTATTTTTCTAACGATTTTCAAATACCCTGTAAAAAGTAAAAAACTATAGATGTTTTTGATATCATCCATTTCTCTATATGTTAATTCTGGCTTTATTGTTTTTTTGATAGTTTTTTCTTGTATTAGATTATCAATATCATCTCTTAATTCCTGATTTGCATGTAAAATAAAATCATAGATGATTGCATTTCCACTGGAATTAATCCAATATGATTTTGGCTCATCAACGCCATATTGTAAATCTTTAATATAATTTAAAACGCTCCATGGATTATATATTTCCTGATCACAGAATAAATAACCATCATACCATTCTTTCATTTTATCATGATAGCTTGTGAAGTCGTAATATGATAGCAGATTATACACTTCATCTTTTGTAAAACCAAAGCAATCTTGTGCTGCTCTATCCATGATTGAGTAAACATGAAAGTTATTCAATCCTGTAAAGATGCTTTCTTTTGCGATTCTTAAACATCCCGTTAACACACCTTTTTCCAATGCGTCATTGGTTTTTAAAGCCGTACTAAACAAATCTCCCATGAAACTGGACATTTCATCATAATATCCATTTTGGTATGCACTATGTAATGGAACATCATATTCATCAATTAATATGATTACATTTTTTTCATAAAATTGTTTTAAAGCAACAGATATATAGTATAAAGAATTTTGTAGTGTGATATCATCTACATGATCTTTTAATAATTTTTCTAAATAATTTCGATATACAGGATGAACTTTTTCACTTGTTAATAATTCTTCACACTGTACAAGGAGCATTTGGATCAAGCTTAAAAACTTTTGTTTCTGTAGATTCATATTCCTTTGTTTCATATCTTTCAAAGTTATGAAGATAACAGGATATTGATTCTGATGTTCCATGATATCCGTATTTTTCTCGATATGCAAGCCATTAAATAAATAAGCATTTTCTTTTTGTTTGATAGAAAAGAAATAATATAACATACTCATGTTTAATGTTTTTCCAAATCTTCTTGGTCTGGTAAATAAAGATACTTTATCACTGAATATCGTACTAATTAATTCACTTTTATCAATATAAAAATAATCATGATCAATTACTTCCTTAAAGTTTTCTATTCCTATGGCGATCTGCTTCATATCATCACTTCTTTCTTTTCTTTATTTTACCATATTATTAAGATATACTATATCAATTTCATTATATTATGTCAGTTTTATAGCTAGAAAAACACTTCTTTTTCATTACTTTTTTCAACTTATATACCGCATTTAATGCTTTCTCATTCGTGCCATCATCATGAAATAATTCACGCTCATAACCGATTTCCTTATGTTCTAAACACAATTCTAAAAATAATAAAAATATTCCTATATCTATTTGATTATAATACGATACTTTTACCGCAGGCATAATACCTCTTTTACCTGGCTTTTTATATCGATAAACTGATAAATAGTCTTGATGATTTTCTACAATCCAAGGTTGTGTGTTACAAGCACTAGGCGCAAAACGTACGATATCAGAGATACCTGATAATGTAGTACCACTCCATATTTCTTCTTCTGGTTTTCTTTTACTTTTAAACATATCTTTGCGAAATTTTTCTTCTTTGACTTTTTTTATCGCAAGCATAATCACAAAATCCAACCCATGATACGTTGTTTCTTCTACTTTACCTATCCCAAACCATAATGCGCCTATATTCATAGATGCAAGATATAAATCCAATTGTTCTCCAATATATCCTATGTTCTGTAAGTAGTTTAGCTTTTTTTCACTATAAAGTAAAATGCAGTATTCCTGCCCTCTTTTACAAGTTGTCTGATCTGCGGGTAATATTTGCATATCTACTTTGATATTTTCATCAAGTGGGATACATGTTTCAAATATCTTTTGTATTTGTGTTAACTCTTTTGCTGTTAATGTTTCATTTCCTGTATTTCTAAATAGGTGAAAAGATTTGCGTTTGTATATCATTTCATAAAGTGATGTTTTCATAAGTTTCCTCCATATAAGGCAAGGATACTATGCTTTAAAAAATAATACAATCCTTATCGTAATTATTTTTGATATCTGCTGAATAGAAAAAGAATCTGAATTTCTCAGATTCCTAGATTTCTACAATATTACCTTTTTTATCCGCAAGAATAACACTCATATGTAGCGTATTCTTTACAACTTCAGGAATTTCGTTCCACTGTCTGCGATAAGCCAGAGAATCATTAAATGCGATACTATAGTGTGTATTCACATCATCAATATGTTTGATGACTTCACTTAATTTAACTGGTAGTGTTTGTTTTCTACCACGTTTGATTCCCTGTACATTAATAACCCAGCGTTTATCATCTGCGTGTGCCTCGATAAATTCTTTATTTTCTTCATATTCCCAGCCATGTTCTGATAACCAGCCTTTGATCAGGTTACATAAATCTTCTGTATTGCGCTTCATTTTGGCTTTCTTTGCCGCCAGTTTTTCTTCTTCAGATTTAGCTGGTCTACCTCTTTTTTTATTTGGGAACATACGTTCTCTTGTGTCCATATCATGTAGATAGAAACGTACAGTTAAATGAGAACCAAAACCGGTATTTCCTTTTGGACGTTGTAAGATTTCATCTCCCTGTAACATCAATTTATAAATAGCCTGGCAACAGGTTGGCATTGTCGCATGCTGAGGGGATACCAATGCATGCAGTGCCTTACTATTGACTTCAATAAACTCCTTATTGTTTTTCACTGCTTCCATTTTTTTACTGCTTAATACTTCCAAGTAATCTTTAATTCCTGGACCTTTCATATTTAACACTCTCCTTTTAATTGCTTACATTGTAAATGTTTTGTTTTGTCGAATACACGCATATTATGGTGGAAAGCGAAAAAAATTAAATTTTTCATGTATAATAGAGTTAGAAAGTGGTGATTTTATGAGAAAGTCGGTATATAAAAAAATACTGTCTGTGATTGATGCGATTGAATTGCAGGGGATTCCCTTTGAGCAGTCTGCCATTCGTGTGTATGAAGAAATCGCAAATGATTATTATAATTTAAAGCTTTCCGAGATTAAACATTTAATGGATTTTCTCAAAGCGAAGCATTTATTGAAAGTGAATAAGAATGGCATTGATTTATCTCCTGCTGCGACAATCTATGCGAAAAGCAATCAGAATTCTGGTGTTGAAGCTTTGAGTATGTTTGAAAGTTTTATCTTAAACGAAGAAATACATGAATTCTATAACACACAAATACGTAATAATCCTTTTCTATTGAAAAGTGAAGTATTGGAGTATATTGATCGTGAAAGTCTGGAATATATGTTACAGACTACATTATTTGAAGTTCAGCAAGAGAAGATGCGTTTTCACCCAAAACTACTTAAAGGCATTGGGGATATCCTGCATGAATATCAAAAGGATTCTCCTTTAATATCATGTTTTTTGACTGCACTGTATACGTCAACCATTGTAGCTCATGAGGATATGCGAATTGATTATAAGAATACAATGGAAAAGATGAATGATTATAAATATAAACAAGCGATTTTAAGTATCATTCCAAGACGTGGGATTCCCCATGATCGTGATGAAACGAAAGCTTTACAGGTATTCTATAAAGATACTTTGTTTCATGAATTTGATCATGCGTGCCCCATTTGTGCCATTAATATTCCTCATATGTTAATCGCTAGTCATATCAAGCCATTCCGTGACTGCGCTCATATTTATGAAGCAATCGATCATAATAATGGTTTGTTATTGTGTCGTAATCATGATTATTTATTTGATCAGGGATATATTACTTTTGATGATCATGGATATATTATTCTATCTGGTGAATTGTTAAAGATTGAAAATTGGCAGGAAAAGTTTTCTTTGAAGAAAAATTATCGTTTACCAGAAGAATATCTGACAAGAGATAGAGTCTTATTTTTTCAATATCATAGGAAATATATTTTTAAAGGATAAAAGGCCTTGGAATAGAAGGCCTCTTTTATTTTGTTTATTCAATTAACTTTTTCATGAATGCTGCATCTACTGTTTTCGCTATCATGACATCTCTAGCTTCTTGACTTTGATCATGGTCACAATAGAACATCACAATATCTTTTGTAGTATGGATTCCTAATGTATGTATTTCACTTTGTAGCTGTTGAATCGTATCTTCTATCATATGCCAGAATATATCCTCAAAATCATCTTTAATTTCCTCGATTGGCTCATCTTCTCTAAAATAATCACCAATACGGTGATAGTAATAAGAAGCTGTAAAATGTGCTACAAGATCAGTTTTTTGATAATCAATAAAACCAAATTCTCCCACACTGTATTCTAAACCATGTAGACCATATATCACCATATCATCATCTGCGTATTCTCGTTTTGTGTTCTCAAATCTAGTTAAGTTATTATAGCGAAAGGAAATCATTCCCACATCAGAATCACAATCAAATACAAATGCATATACATCTTTATTTTCTTCCGTTTGACTAAATGCAATCAATGCTTTTTTTATACATTCGTGAAATTCTTTCTGTAGCTGTTTTGTGTCCATAAGTACCTCCTCTAACATTCGCCTGTTGGAACTTGACCATTTAAATATTGATGAAGAAACTTATCCATCCACTCGCTTTGATAATCTAATTTTAAGCTATCATAAATCAAACCAAAATCATCTGATATATATCCAGCAAGATCATCATCCTCTGTTTGATCATAGACAAATTCAAATACTTCTTGTCTTAATATTTTACAATCTTCTCGATCTGCATCTGAATAAACTTTCTCTTTTTTCAATTGTTCCAGTTATTCATAAACCTTCATCCATTCTTTGTCAAATGCTGGCATATCCCTTTGTTCCAGTATCTTTTCAATATCCATCTGTGAAAAATCCATTTCTTCTAATTTCTTTATTATTTCCTCTAACATTTTTCTTCATTCCTTTTGATATAGTATAATCGATTCTCCTTTTGATAAATCTTTATGACATATTGTCGTGATATAGGTAAACACCTCATCTTCTTCCTGAATTTCTAAAAAATCTCCATAACACAAATCAATATCTATATGACGAAACATTATTTGTGTATCTCCTGCCATAAAAACATCTTGATGATAGGTAATGGTATCAATATCTTCTTTAATGACTTGATGATATGGAAGCCTCTTTAAGATTTCATCTAATTGTTCCCGTTTCAACATGCTTCATCATCTTTCGGATATATTTTTTTACATTCACTTAGCTCTGCAGTATCTTTTTCTGAAATATAAATTTCAGCGGTTTTTGATAAATCATTTCCACATACTTTATGCGTGGAAAGGTAATCCATCATCATTGGGTAATCCTTTTCAACATCTTCTGCACAAAGCCATATACCAATTTTAGTGTCAGATAAATAATCGTATCCATTATCTGAAATACGATGGTTTGAGTATTCATCTAAACAATCCGATAGTTTATAAAGGATGTCTAAATCAGGGTTTTCAAGTTTTCTGCTGTCTACTACAATAATAATCGTTTGCATATTATTCTCTCCTTTCGGTGTATTTCATAAGGTATTCTTCTTCATTTTCTTTGATAATTTGAAATCCAAGTTGTTGATACAAATGTACAGCTGGATTTGCTTTTTTGAACCGATAATGAAACACTTTGATATCCATGATGCTTCACACTTACTAGCATTGTTTCCATGAGTTTTGTGCCAATTCCCAATCCTCGATATTCCTTTTTCACAGATATCGCAAGTGATGGTGTTTGATCATCAATATGCCCATAATCATTCATTATTCTAATCCATACAGCACCCACAATATCATGATCCATTTCTGCCAAGAAGCATATATCATCCTTTTTATTCCCAAAATCTTTGATATAAACCTGTAAATCTTCATTATTTATAATACTTTTATCTGGTGGTTTTACACCTTGAGGGATGAATATTGCATCATAAAGGTAATCTTTCAATAGTGGATATTCTTCTGTTTTTATGTTTCTTATTATCAAATTCATCTTATTCATCATCAAACACGCTTTCAAATATCACTTGTGTTTGCTCGCTCATTTTTCTAACAAAACCACTTAATGATACCGCCGTAGGTATCCCCTCTTTATTTAATCGTAAAGGTTTCTGTGTACTTTTGGTGGGGCCAAAACGTAAATCCTTTAAACAATCTTTTGGTAGAGGGCGTGCCATAATCTCACTGCCATGCATACTTACTGCCGCAATTTCTGCACAACAGGTTTGTGGTTCTTGATGCTTTTTATGTGGTATCTCTTGAAGTTCATCTTCTAAAAGGATTGTTTTTATTGTATCTGGTAATTCATCTTTTTGATTATAAAATTTCGCATCTGCACAGGCATAATAAATATCACCATTTACTTTCCTTCGACATATTGCTACATCTTTTGGAATCAGTGCGCCATATGTGTTCCCTGTGTTTGTCACAAGATATGTAAATGCATTTACTATCTTTTCTACTGGCATTCTTGCCATAACGCATAATGTGCCTTGTAGTAAAGCAACAGGATACAGCACATCCCCTTCTTTTAAACGCTTGATGGAAGGCATTTTTGAATGATGGCTTCCATAAATAACAGATAATGGTCCAATATCTTTTGCTTTTTGTAACTCTTTGATATGTTCTTTTGACCAGAATGTAATATATCCTGCCATATGAATACCTCCTGCTATTTTTTAATTATAACACTTCTTTTCGCAAGTTTGATTATCAAATAATTTTTTTTACTGAAAAAGCTGCCTGGATACTATCAGGCATCATCGTTTTATAAAGATATCAAAGCATAAAAAAACTATACATGTATTTATGTATAGCTTTATTCATCCTTATCTGTTTCTGCAGTATTTTTACTTGGCAACTTGAATACCTGTTCTCCAGGTTTACTTACCATGTATTTACCACGGGCGAAACGTTTCACATATTCAGGATCATTTAATTTGTTTTTTTCATCCGTTAACTGTTCTTTTTGTGTTTCTAAACTAGAAATTGCTGATTCAGATTCCGTGATTTCCTTACGTAGATTCATGGTTGTAATGAAATCAGAAGCAGCCATCCATATCATAAAGCATGATACTAAAATTGCCACAAGACTAAGAAATGTCCGAATCGGATGCTTTTTCTTTTTTACTTTTTTTGTTTCGTTTTTTTCTGACATTCCTTCTCCTCCTCTTCAGCATTTTTACAGGTACTTTTATTATACCAACTATTTTTGAATTTACAAGGAGAATTTTATGCTGTAAAGGTTTAAGAAAGCGCTTGATTCCATTGAAAAATTGTAAAAAGACCGATAAATAAAAGCGATAATAAATCATGATACCTAAAATAAAAAATAAAATAAGATACGCATCTGTGACGCCACCATTGATATGAAACAAGCCATAAAATAAAATCATTGTGAAAACGATAGGATACAGGAACTCCAGCGCTGCCTTTAAGAAACCAAAACGAAACGCTTTTTTGAAGCTGACAAGCATACTAAAACCAAAAGCAAAAACCCAGCCCATAAGAAAATGATAGAGAATCGATTGTACTTGGGTCGCAAGCAGCATTATTTAAAGATTTTACTGATCATGGATTCTGAATTTTTGCCTTTTTTATTACTGACATAAGATAAAGATTCGATGAGTCCTCGAATAATGACATCTCCTCTTTCTGTGTCCAGCTTGCCTAATGTCAGATCCTTGCCACTAATGACCATCCAGCCTTGGGCGGTTTCGAGTAGAAACTCGCTGGCATCAAAACTGTCAATCTGTTTTACTCCTGTGATTTCTAATATTTTACGATCCTTTAATACCACATTATGGTAGGGATTCGTTTCAAAGCGTAATGGATTGCTAGATGTATCTTCCATAAATGAAACCTCCTTTTTCTCTATAGCTTATGATATAAAAAAACAGATAGAACTTATTTACTATCTGTTTTCTTTCTCTGTATAAAGCCAATCATCAATAATCCTGCTTCCGCAATAATCGCTGTTATCAGGGAATACGTACGTATCTGTTGGAAAGTATCTGACATATCTGTCTGAATCACATACGCTTCATAGATTCCCTGAAGTTTGGCTGAAATAGATGTAATCATAGATTCATCTAAATGATAAGCTCCAGCTTTTGATACCTTTTCTAAAGCTTCTGCACCTCTTTTTTGAATATCTAAAGAAGATGTATCATGTTCAATATCTTTTGGTGTAACAATGGCTGTTAATGTTTTCTCATCAACGCCTAGTTGTTTAGCAATATCCTGATAAGAAGTGTGAATTTTATTCGCGATTGTTTCAGAAGTAGGGGTAGATGGTTCATAAACAGCTGGTATAAAGGTGGATACAAATACAAGTATGCCTACACATAATATTGTATATAATACGGATTTTAAATATTTCATTTTACATCCTCCCGTATCGCTGGACCAGATACTAAAGATGCATATACAAAGAAACGCTGTGGGGCAGGTGATTGATCAAATGGGTAACAGCTGTACATGATAAGATATTCTTTTTGGTCATTTAAACAATCTGTATCAAATTCTTCTGGTGTCATGATTTTGATATCATATACTTTATACTCATAATTTCCCCAACTAGTTTTTAATTTCACGATATCGCCTTTTTCTACAAATTGCAGCCGGTTGAAATGTGTCCCATTATGTCCTGCCAATAAGATGGGACGTCCTTCTCCTGGCAAGCCGCTGTTCATATATTGTCCAACACCGATATCAAGAATTGATTCGTTATCTCCATAATATACAGGCTTATCTAAATGCACACGATCAATAGAAACATTGGCATATTGTTGCCCCTCTTTTGGAATTTTGATATCTTTTTTATTAATCAGTTTTTGCCCTTCTAACACCAAAGTTTTTACTTCTTCTACAGCATCTTTTGCGCTTTCTGAAGCTTTTGCATATGTTTGATCATATTGCTTCTGAAATTGTGTTCGATAGAATAAAACTACTGCAATACTACAGATCAATGCGATAAATACTATTATGATTTTATTTTTCATATGCCCACCTCACTTCATTTGTAAATTATAACAGGTTTTGATTTGATATCAAAGAAAAAAGATATTCTCTAATCCTGGAGAACATCCTTTACATCTTCCTTTTTAATTAATTTTTCTTCTATTACCTCAAACATCAATGCGGCATCATTTTTATTTACCTGTTTGGGTGTAGATAAAACACGTACACTTAATTCACGATATCCAAAGATAACCTTAATGGTATCTCCTGGTTTTACATCGGTACTTGGTTTCGCTATTTTTCCATTCACGTAAACACGTTCATTGTCTGCCAGCTCTTTGGATACAGTTCTTCGTTTTAATATACGTGCGGTTTTTAAGTATTTATCTAAACGCATGATATCACCTCTACCCCAATAGTTTACCATTTATTCCTGTTGTTGGCGAGATAAAAGTTGTACAAATGCTTCTAATGCATAGGTTTCTTCCTGGGTTAATTCTTTTTTATCAAATAAAACCACAAAGGCCCCGTACCAGTCGCCATAGGCATTGATGGGATAAATAATACCACCATATTCTTTTGGATCTTTTTCATACACCTGACGAGGTTCAAAGACACGTTTACGATGAATATGACAATCTTCTAAGAAAGATTCCTTCAAAACAATCTCTTTCTTATGCAGCCATTCTTCCTGTATAAACATGACAGTATTTTGATACATCGCATGTAATGTAGAACACATAATTTCAATTTCTTCCATATGTTTTGACATTGCATCAAATTTTTGTATGACAATTCTACCGTTATCTATAAAAAATTCTATAGAATCTCCTTCTTTCAAACGATATTGCTTCCTTATTTCCTTAGGAATGACCAGTCTTCCCAGATCATCTAATCTTCTAACAATTCCTGTCGCTTTCATATTTATGACACTCCTTCATTCATTGTACTCATAGTATGCTCATGTGTTTTTTTTATATACAAATGAAAAATTTTGTCATTTAAAAAGTAAAATAAAAAAAATAAATATTATATATGTGATAATAACTTTAAAGGGTTAACATTTAATAAATAAAAAAGAGTAAAATGGGTATGTCATAAGAAATAGGAGTGATAGACATGATTAAAACAACTGGAGATGCTTGTTGCGACAGAATCCACGAACTTTGTGAAGAACGTAAAATTTCTTTAAACAAATTAAGTATCGTTTGTGGAATGACTCAGTCAACATTAAGCAACATTACTTCTGGAAGAAGTAAGAACCCAACTGTTTCTACAATCAAAAAAATCTGTGATGGATTAAACATCTCATTGACAGACTTCTTTGATTCAGAACACTTTACTAATTTAGATCAGGAAATTAAGTAATTGGGTAAAAAAAGCCAGGTCCTTATGGATCTGGTTTTTTTATACGCTGATTTTCCAAAGACATTGTTTCATATCCACTTTGCCAGATGGTTTAAAGACAACATGCTCCGCTTCTAAAAGTGTACGCTGTTCCTCCCATCCTGCCACTAAGGAACCATCGCTGTGTACAACACGATGGCATGGATAATCACCAAAGTAATCTGCATTGCGCAATGCTTTTCCTACCATACGACAGTTTTTGGGATGTCCGCATAGTTTTGCGATCAACTGATAAGATGCGACACATCCTTTTGGTATCTCTTCAACAATCGCATAGACATTATAGTAAAAATCTTCGTTCATCTAATCACCTTACTTTATTTGTAATATTTCTAAAACCCGTTTATTGCCAAGGGTTTTCACCATCTGTTTATAATTTGCCATACGTTCTTTATAATCTACTTTTGATTGACACATAAAAGATTCTTCTTCACATGCCTTGTTATCGCAAAAGTATACATTGTTTTTGATATATAATCGTATGGAAATCCCTTTGATTTTACCCAGTTTCATGATACCACCATAATCAAATTTTACACGATTAGAGAATTGATGGCAGGTTGGACAATATGCTCCATTTTTTAAATTGAACTCCTGAATAGTAATCATATCGTCTTTCACTTCATGTGATAGATAATCAAATTCATAGCTGATAGCTTTCACAAGTTGTTCTACTGTTGAGATAAGTGAAAAGTCCACGACTTCTGTTTTTGGTTGAAAATGGATATCCCGTAGCAATGTAGTCCCCTGTATTTGCGCCAATGTTTCTAGATACCATATCCAAAAATCAGCTTCTCTTTGTTTTCTGGCATTTTCATCAGCGGATTCATCTTCATATTTATAAATCATACATGCGCAATATATTGTATCCAATTCTTCATATTCTAAATCTTCATCATTGTTGTTTTTTTGAATATCCTGTTGTTCATTTTGTATCATATAAGCAAATGCCTGATATAGGTATCCCAGCATAAAATGCTCGTGTGTTTTTAAAACATTTTGGATATCCTCCAAAAGATCGTTCATGATTTGACTATGGTTCCATTCTTCTTGTTCATGATTTTTCATATATGTAAGGATTTCTGCCACTTTATTTTTTGGATAAATGGAATCAGGCCATTCTGATAATATTTTTTCCATACTGAAAAGTGCCAGTTTATTTCTTTCTTTTTGTTTTGCGCAAAGTAACTGGCGTGTCATAAGCAATAATTTGCCTGTATCTTCGATTTCCTGTATTGCTTGTACATAGATATCTTCCATTAGATTTACCCCTTTTTTAAAACGTATTCTATCAATAATTGAATATTCTCACATTTCTTACATAAACCTCCGATATAGACTTTTGTTTGACCATCTTCCATGATATAAGTAGCTTTGCGTACTTGAAATACATCATTCTTACAATTGGAACATTTTTTTATTTTAAGCTTTGATGGTTGTGTAGATTGGTTATTTATATTTATTTCCTTTCCACATGAAGCACAGATCAATTGTACTGTGTTGGTTTGTTGATCAAGTTTTATTCTAAATTCCTCATGTCCGCAAGTACAGGCGATTGCCTGCATGTCTAATGGTTCCTTCGTCAATGTTTGTAAGTAATTATCTACATCCTGTATAGTAATTTCTTTCCATCCTTCTTCATTACTCATTGTTTCATAAGAATATTTTGTAGTATGTGGATAATCATACGGGTGTAATTTATGGCATCTTGCCCAAGCAAGTTCTGGTACTGTTAATATTGCCTCAAAACCAAGATCACTCTTTAATTTTTTTCTACCTGCTACTACTGCATTATAATATGGCTTTGCGTTGATCAAGGCAACACAACGAGCATACAAAAACTCATCTGCGGAAAAGTTTTCACCTTTATAAACACTTTGTGCAATTTTTCTAGTATCTAATCGATACAACAACTCTGCCATCATTTCATCAAAAGCAAAAATCAAATCATCGCCATATTTCGCCAATAATGCAATCAATGGTTCTAATACCGCATAATCATCCCCTTGTTTATCCCAATCCAAATAATCCGTAAAATAGAAAAAATCAATAGGTGTCATCTTTTTACTATGTAATATAAATTGTATAAAAAGCGGTGGTTTATTAGGTCCTGGCATTGCATAAAAACGTTCTTTTTCTGGCATTATATTCACCCCACATTTTCTTTATAATCCGCATATGCTTCATCAATGATATGTTCAAATCGATGATAATCTTCCCATGTTCCTACAAATTCTAAAGGTAAATCACAAAGATCATTGACTACCCAGACATTGTATTCATGGATATATTGTTCATAATATGCGCCCACAAATGGTAGTATTTCATTACTGAAATCAGATATCCATAACTTTCCATCGCAGTAATCTAAGAAAAAATCAACACCCAGCATTTCTTCTTTTCTAACCTTTTCTAATGCCTCTGGTTCATCTTCATGTATTTCGCCTTCAAAGTGATGTTGAATGATCCATGTCATAAAAAATCCTATATGGTTTGCGGCCATACGTTGAATTTGTATTTCATTTTCTTCTGTAATTTCCTCTGGCTTTTTCTTATACAGAAATAAAAAATTCTCATACGCCGCATCATAATAGTTATCCATACGATCGTAACTACTTTCCATACGCACAACATTTTTACCATATTTCCATTCTCTTTGTTGTTTTTCCGGTTGTTTTTCTTGCGTATTTTTTACTTTTTTAAACTTATCAAATAATCCCATTTTATACTCCTTTCACAGAATCCATTGTGATTCATTTATTATCTGAAAATCATTACCTAATTCTTTTTTTATATCCTCCAGCAATGATAAGCCAGTTTCGTATAAAGCTTTGCGCTCATCTTTGTGCATGACAAAAGGCCCAGCTGGATCCTTCCAATCTATCAAAGACAATATCTTTTCATCATATGCTTCCAATGCTTCTATTAACGCTTTTGATAATCCTAATGATTGATAAGAAATTTCATACCCATAGATATCTTCTGTTGCCTGATCTTGCGCCCATAAGCTTGTGGCATAGTATTCTGGCATAAAGCGTAATTTATATTTCATGCCTGCTTGCATATAGTTTCCAGAATACATCGTATCAAAATGTTCTATCATCTTATCACCTCTGTATCTCATAATGTCACAATTATAGACAATGTTTTTATGAAGTTAAGTAAAAATTAGATTTCATTATCAGTTCCTTTGCCTGATTTATTTGTTTTTCATGCCATTTTGTGTACATGTTTTCATCATTTAGAATGGTGAAAAGCTCTTGCACAATTGCTAAATGCTCCATATGTTTTTGCATATATTCTGTATAGTAATCAATTTTGGCTTTATCCATCCACGCTGTTTTATTTTTTGGATCATTTGATGAATTTTGATATAACTCCAACAAATTCTGGTTTGTTTTTTCATATTCATTTTTAGATTCTAATAATAAATTTAAATCTTTTTTTGCACTTTCTTTATCATTCATACCTAAATAAAACGCGGCATTTTTTAGCAGTAAAATATAATTTCTTACATCTAAAATATCCGATTTTTTATATTCTTTTATATAGAAATTTTTAATAGCTTTTATATCAGGATATTGATCAAAAAATGGAAAAAGTTCTTCTGTAATTAATTCTTTTATATCCTGTACTGCCATTTTTATATTTTCTTTTGTTGAACAATCAAATACAAAAGGAAAGTTCTTTTCAGCTGCGACTTTACAAAACGACTCATCACTTTTTTCATCATAATATACCATACATAATGGGTAAACATAACCTTTCAATTTACGAATGCCTTTATTTGTTTTCCTAATAGATGTTACTCCTATCTCATATACAAGCTCATGGTAAATCTTACAATAACGCTGTCTGGTTTTTGAAACTTTATGAAACCCATTTTGTTTTAATAATTCAAGAATATTTAATTTAATTTCTGAATCGATCATTGTTTTGATTTCCTTACTTGTCAATTTAGAAGCAACAATCTCATCATACTCTGATATTCTCCATGGTTTATCCTTTAAACTCTTTTTTAATTCCTGATTAGATAAATTTGATTTCATTTTTAAATTCATAAAATGTATAAATCTAATTGCTACCACTATTATTGATATAAATACAATTAATTTCAATACTTTCACCTTCTTTTATCTTATCCATTCCTAAAACATAACTCATATCTTATTCTTAATATTCCACTCCTTTTCTGGCTGGTATATTTTGATCATATGGGTGCTTTTTCGCAATCATTTCCGTTTCATAATCGCATAATTCTTTTAATCTTGCGTCTGGATTTCTTCCAGTTAATACAATTTCTTTTGTGTCATGGTTTTCTATTAAAAATTTTAAAACACGTTCTAAGGAAATCATTTCCAAACCAATTACATCCAGTATCTCATCTAAAATTATACAATCATATCCAGTAGATGATGTTACTTCCTGCCATAGCTGTTGTTGGGCTATTATACACTTTGTCTTTTCTGTTTCATCCATTTGAAAGTAAAACTTTTTAAATGGATAATGATATCGTACATCTATATGGGATTGATTTTTTAAGAAGATGATTTCCCCACTTGTGCCATCTTTCAAAAATTGCGCGATCAGACATTTTTTGTGATGACCTGCCATGCGTATCGCAAGACCAAGTGCAGTAGTTGTTTTACCTTTTCCTGAACCGTGATAAATATGTATCATAAAACACCTCCATATTTACCTTTAGTATATCATTTTTTCTTATATCTCTATAGAAAAAAAGTGCCCAATTTTCAGACACTTATAATTCATTTTCTGCATCTTCATCTAATGCTTCTATTAAAAAGCTAACAGGGCGAAACCCATCGTTACAGGATATCATCGCAGACTTTTTGTTTTTCATCCAGCCTTCATAAAAATCTTCTGCGCTATGTGATAATGCCATCACAAAAGACGACATACTTTCCCATGCACTATCGCACATTCCTTCAGGCTTACACCATCCATTTGTGATAAACACCATGCCTTCTTTCATATCACAAGCATGCTCTATTGGATTTTCATATTGCGCCATTAAGTCCTGATAACACGCAACTCTCATAACTGTAATTTTACATTTTTTCATAAACTATCCTGCCTTATTTAATCTTTGAAGATTCTTTTGCGTATAATTAAACATAACCACATTTGGGATATACGCAGCATATAACTTGATCAATATAAGTTAACTTCTCTCATTTCCATATCACATTTACAACTTTTCATATCATCAACTCCTATTCATCCCAATGCTTTGGTTGTGATAAGCATTCTTTGAAACTATTTGCGACAAAATAACATTCATCTTCTTCCCATCCCATATCACCTGCACATACAGCATAAACAGATGCATCATCATATCGCATATTAAAGATGTAGAAATTGCCACATCCATCCATCGCAAATGGATAAGCAAATGGCATAAATTCAGAGAAATGATATAAGTCATAATATTCAATGACTTCTTCTAACGCTAAAAACTGATACTCTCGCTCGCCATATAAAAAGATACCACCATTGCTTTCAGATATCAATGTCTTATAATCTTCTGGAACCACTTGCGAAGGAAAGTTTTGTCCACGTAACCACGCATATAAGTTCTTGAAATCGTCATTAGTTGCGCCTTTATTTCTGGTATATATTGTATCAAAATGTTCTATCATCTCATCACCCCATTTATCTCATAATGCCACAATTATAGATGTTTTTTTACCGTTTCAAAACACCACATTTATAAACATTCAGTATATCTCCTATTACCATTATAACAAATATAGTTCTAAAATTTAAAATCAAATATGTAAATTGATAATACATGTTATAATTGTAACAAAGGCTGGTGGTTCATATGGTACAATATGAAATGTATTTTACAAATGAATATACAGAAGAAATCATTTCAGACTTGTGTAATATCATGAAATTACCTTATTCAGATGAAAAAGTAAATAAAGCAATGTCTGAAAAAGATATTTATAGTAAAGATAATTTATTAATTATACAAAACAAAGAGTGCTTTATATGTACGAATTGTAGTAATATTGATTATATTTATCCACTTATTATTCGTTGTCCTGATGCTTTATCAGAAGCTGTAAATCAATGTATGTTTACATGGGATCAACAGATTAGACTAGAATATTGTCAGGAACCATCAAAGGGTATTCCAAATGTTTATAGTAACGATAACACTCTTTTAAAGTATTTAGAGGATGTTTATCAAATGAGATTTTTATAAAATATTATATAAGTCACATACGATCAAAATATTAATTTTAAATTATACGTTTTATAAACAATAAAAAAGGCGAATGTATATTGATGATATGCACTCGCCTTTCTATTCATTACCATTTTATATATGTGTAATTTTTTCAATCAAACAGGTATGTTTCTTATCCTTTTTCGCATAATTAATGCCAACAAATAAACACTCTTCTGCATAGTTGATTTTTTCTATATAGTTCTTATCTTTAATTTGTTTTATCGCTTCTTCAGCTGTTTTATCATATTTCAATTCTAATATAATTGCAGGATAACCTGATATTTTAGGCGTAAACAAGAAATCTACATATCCTTTCCCTGATTTATCTTCTCTTGTGATTTCGTAATCATTCCTTGCTGACAAATAACATAGTGTGATAACACAAGACATACTGTTTTCATTATTATACTGCAAGAATGGTATCTCTTTATCATGAGCAATTTCAATCATTTCCGCTACTTTATCAGCATCGCCATCCATTGTAGCCTTTAATATCTCATTAGATTGTCTTACGATTTCTGATACTCCACCCATGTATTCTTCTTTTAATACATTTTGAAATTTGATCATTAATTCATGATTAGGTATCGTTAAAAAGCCATTATGATATGATAAAAAGCCATATATGACCATGGAAGATAAGATTTCATCACGTGTATCTAATTGTAATTGTGCAGCATTATATCCTTCTAAATCAGCTCTTACTGGAATTTCAGAAACCATCTTCACAACATCTTCTCTTACTGCTTCTACATTATATTTGATACAATTTGAAATTTCATGCATTGGTCCTGTTTCTGTCCAATAGTTTTGACATACACCATCACTTAAAGCATTATTTACTGACCTTGGATTAAATAAACTACTGCCATCACTTAGATGATATCCATCATACCAATATTTTAATTCCTCATATGATACATCTTTACTATGTTCACAAAGCTCTCTTACTTCATTTTCAGTAAAGCCAAAATAACTCTCATAAATCATATCATTCATGAAATTATATTCACGAAACATATTTAATTCAGAACCATTAGAATACTGTAAAATAGGTAGTACACCTGTCATATAGGCTAGCTCCACATATGGTTGATCTTTTAATAGGCCTTTCAAAAACTCTAAATATGCTTTTTTGTCCTCATCGTTCATAAACGTTTTATAGAAGATAGAATCCCATTCATCAAGTATAAAAATAAATTTATCGTTGGTTCTTTCAAATAGATTTTGCATAGGTTCACCAGGAACTTTTTCAATATGATAAGCTTTTTTTAAATCATCTAGTAAACAATGCTTAATCCAATCCAAATATTCTTGGAAAGAAGTACATGGATCAGGCAGTCTGCTTAAATCAATATAAATCACATGATGCTGATTAACATGTTCTTCAAATTCAGGTACCTTTGATATTTTTAATCCTTTGAATAATTCTCTACTATCGTAGCCTTTTGTGAAATAAGCTGCCAACATATTCGCATTCATTGTTTTACCAAATCTTCTTGGTCGAGTAATACAAATATACTTATTTAATGTTCTGATTCTATTTTGAATTTTATCAATCATCAACGTTTTATCTACATATAAACTATTTCGATATTCTTGAAAATTAATCATTGGTGTTTTAATATCCAGATAATACATAGGTTCACATCCTTTCTAAGGTTTTCTTCCTTTTCATTATACCCTATATCTTGTTTCAAAACGATGCAAAACTCTGATTTTACATGATTTCACAAAATATATCTCATCATCATCCCAATTCTAAAATGGAATCAATGTTTTTAAATAAACAACCACATACAAATCCAAATAATCAAATTTAGGAAAACAAAAACACCATTGTTTTTTAGAGAAATATCTTTGTCTTTTTTTACTACCCAATCTGCATAGAATAGATATCCTATATTCAATAATATGCCAAACATGATCCACAAACCAAATAGCATTCCTTTTGTTGAATTATTTTCAATATGACGAAAAGAAGCTAAGATAATCGCAAGAATGATAAAGATAACGATGTCTAAAAATACCACAATTGTAGATACTGACATACGTTTTGCGTTTTGTTGGTCTTTTTCATTAAGAAACATCTTTTCTCGATATTTGATATTTAACACGATAATGGAAACAAATATATCTAAAGCAAGGATTCCACAACTTAATGCAGGCATCCATACAATATCTAAGAATATATCCATAATGAAGCTTAAAACCAATACAGAAACAAAAACCTGTAACAGGTGCATTTCAAAATCCAGTAAAAAATGAGTAAGTTCTTTTTCATCATATTGAATCTGATCATCATATCCTGCGATAAGAGAAAATTCTTGATTGTTGATACAATATCCATAAGCAATAATAATTGTGCCACATACCAAGTTCAAAACTACCACATAAATCATATTCGTAATATGTGCTCCCTTAAAATATATTGCGACCATATAAATTAAAGAAAGAAGCAGCGACAAGCAAAATCCCCTTGTGAGCTTTTTCTGACGTTCTACTTGTTGAAATGTATCATCAATTTGAAGTAATGTATCAACATGTATATGAAATATATTAGAAAGTTTCGTGATACTATCAATATCTGGTTCAGATATATTACGTTCCCAATTACTGATTGCTTGTCGACTCATACAGAGTCGATCTGCCAAATCTTGTTGCGAAAGTTTTTCTCTTTTACGATAATATTGAATTTGTTTGCCTATCATTGCCATAAGAATACCTCCTGTTCACAAACAGCATATAGGATACTAATGGAAATGTCCAGTAGATAAAGCGCAATGGTTTGTTGCGAAGAGTTACAGCTTTGCTTATTTACCAAATATGTCAAATATTTAACCAATCATGTAAATAACTTCGCCATTTTCTTCTATTACATTTATAATAATAGAGAAAGAGGTGGAGATCATCATGAAAACAGTACAACGTGCAGTATTAATGTTACGACGCAGTAAAAAAGAAACAATATCCTTTATCATGACATTAACAATATCCATTGGATTACTGTATTTGTTCGTTAATCTACAAATTGCGACAAAGCAAAATGAAATTAATATATTGGAAATCAGCGATACAACAGATTTAATTATGTTAATATTCACATTAGCAATTGCTGGGATTTGTGCATGGAACAGTTTTAACGCAAATACGTTTTTCCAAAAAGCAAAATCAAAAGAGCTGTGTGTTTATTTAAGCAGTGGAATGAATATTGTGACACTATCAAAATATTTATTAGTCCAAAATTTTATCCTTTTAATAATTTCTACCATTTTAGGTGGTATCCTTGGCATAATCTTTAATCCCATCGTCAATCTTTTGATTATGATACTTACATCAACATCTTTGCCATTATTCAACATTACCATATATGGTACACTTACCTGGATAGCGATTCTGATTTTTGAATTCATATTTATGGTCATGTCAAATGTTGGCTATGCCTATCGTACAGAATTAAAATATCTTTTAGATAACAGTCATCGTTTAGATATTGGGGATACCCGAATGTTTAAAGCAAAAGATCCTTTATATTATGTATTCTTTATTTTAGGCGCAATTATGCTGCTTATCCTGCCCGCAAAGGATATTTTTCCGATGGTAGGCTGTGTTATTGGTATTTTTGGTCTTCAAGGAATATTGCGATATGCAATTCCAAAACGTTTAGAGCTTATGAAAAATCAACATACAAATCTAAACTCTGAAAAAATATTAATCGTCGGTGCGCTATACTCATTAGTAAAAACGATGTGCTTTTATATCATTATTTTATTTGCTTTATTAATCCTGATGAGTTGTTTCTTGTTTGCTTATGATATGTCAAATTATATGCGAATTGTTTTATGTATTGGCTATATGCTGCTACTTATCATGATTGGAATCAGTATCTACTATAAATTAATCATTGAAGCTAAAAAACAGGTAGATGAATATTATCACCTGCAGTTGCTTGGCTTCTTGAAAAAAGATTTAGAAAACATTGTAAAAAAAGAAATTCGTTTGATATTCTTAATCATATTGGCTGCGCCATTCCCATACGCCATCATTATAGGTTTGAGGTTTTTATTTATACAGAAGATAAGTTTCATTTTATGTTTATATGTTTTATTAAGTTATATAGTGGTTCTATCCTTGATTGGTTTATTTACAGAGCATATATATCTGAAAATCATTTTTCAAAAAGATAAAGGAGAAGAATAATCATGGAAAAAATAATTGAAGCAACAGATATTTCAAAAATATATGGCAGTCATTATGTTGGAAAGAATGTTACCAACAACCCAATTGCGGACGTTTTTCAGGCAAAGATTGCGGAGGTCATTAATAAAGTTCCGACAACCGTTGCACTTGATCATGTAGATTTAACGGTTCATCGTGGAGATTTTGTCTGTATTATGGGACCTAGTGGGTCTGGTAAAACAACCTTGTTGAATGCAATTTCCACAATAGATCCTCCCACAAAAGGAAAGGTTCTGATCGAAGGTAAAAATATCAAAAAAATGGGAGATATTGAGATTGGAAATTTCCGCCATCAATATTTAGGTTTTATCTTCCAGAAATTCAATTTATTAGAAAATCTAACAGTTTTTGAAAATATCGCCATACCATTAACCATTGCGAAAACTAGTGATAAAGAAATTGAAACCCGTATTTTTGATATCGCAGATAAGGTAGGTATTAAAGAATTATTAGATAAATATCCAACGGAATGTTCTGGTGGACAATGTCAACGTGTAGCCATTGCCAGAGCATTGATTACTAATCCAAAACTAATTGTTGCGGATGAACCTACAGGAAATCTGGATTCCAAAAACTCTCATGAGATATTGCAGTTATTGAAAAAGTTAAATAAAGAAGAAGGTGTTACCATCTTAATGGTTACGCATGATTCTATGATTGCAAGTTATGCAAAACGTTTATTATTTATTATGGATGGCAAGATTGCGCAGGTATTGGATCGTGGAGATATGAAACAAAAAGAGTTTTATCATCAGATTATGGAAATCACTTCACATGAAGCAATGGAATTATTAGAAGACGAGGAATAATGAAAAAGTGATTTATAGTATTTTGCGCTATAAATCACTTTTTTGATACAAATTTTGAGCGTTCGTTATGACTTCTATTGACGTTTTTCATTTCAATGGTTTTTTGTTTACACAATAAGAACTACCATCTTTCTCACGCATTAGAAATTTATAATCTATTAGATATCTTCTAAGTAAAACAAAATCATCATAAACAGGTTTTAAAATTTCATTTACTTCTGCTTCAGAATATTTTTTGTTTTCATCAAATTGTGTTGCAATCATATTTAACACTGCTATTTTCTTATTTTGCTTTTTTGGCATCACATTTAAGTGCATTGGTTCAAATGTCATAAAATTACTTACATCACTTATCTTTACATCATTATTTATTTCCATATCCCTTACCTCCTTAACTATTTTATTAATTATACCATAATTAGTATCAGAAAATTATATATGTAAAACTTTGTTCAAAAAATATTGCAGTTCGTCACAAAATTATGCAGTTCATCACATATCTGTTGACTTAATTGAAACACCGCAGTTCATAACAAAATTCTACCATTCACAACAATTTTCTTGACATATTATCATTCTTCTATGAATGGGTATTCCACTTGTTGCAGATTTCTGCTGTTCGTTGCAACTTCTATTGACAAGTTACTCTCCAATTTATCTTACATATAGAGAAAAACTGATGATATTCTCATCAGTTTTATGCATTTTTTATAACTAATTCATCTGTACGCTCTAAGATTTCTACCATCTTATATAACCAATCTTTCGTCTTAGGCAGCTTCATAGAAATTTTGCTGTTCACATAACGAATGCGTGTATCTTTTGAAATAGATGTCATCATTTCAAACAATTTTACACCATCAATTCTGGTAGACCATGCACTCGTAAATGTCACATTAACAAACTTCTGTTCCTCAGTAATATTTTCTACATGAGGTTCATTCAATAAGATATCCAGACGTTTCTTTTCAAATAATAATTGCACTGCTTTAGGCAGTTTTCCATAATTATCTTTGATTTCTTCCTGCATATCCAACAGCTCTTTTTTAGTTGTGATCGCATCCATACGCTGATACAATGTGATTTTTTCATAATCTTCATTCGCAAATTCGTGTGGGATATACGCATCTACTTTCACATTTGCTTTTTTCATCACAGGTTTTACTTCTTTTTTAATACCCTTCTTTTCCATGATGGCACTATTTAACATTTCAATGTACATATCAATACCTACAGTATCAATAAATCCTGCCTGCTGAGGTCCCAGCATATCACCAGCACCACGAATGGTCAAATCTCGCATGGCAATTTTATATCCACTGCCCAATTGTGTAAATTCTTTGATAGATTTTAATCGTTTCATCGCAATTTCACTTAATTGTTTATCAGGTGAATACATCAGATATGCATAGGCCAGACGATCACTTCGGCCTACTCGGCCTTTGATCTGATATAACTGACTCAAACCAAAATGATCGGCATCTTCTATTAAAATCGTATTTGCATTTGGAATATCAATACCAGTTTCAATAATAGTTGTACATACCAAAACCTGATATTTATTATCCGTAAACTGCATCATGACATCTTCGATATCATCTCGCTCCATCTTTCCATGGGCAACTCCGACCTCAATATCCGGCAGCGCTTCTCTTAGTTTTGCGGCTACGTTATATATTTCTTTTACATTGTTGTATAAATAGAATACCTGCCCATTTCTTGCCAGTTCTCGTTGTATGATTTCTTTGATCATAGAGAAGTTCTTTTCAATGACATAAGTCTGTACCGGCATACGATTTAATGGTGGTGTTTCTAGTTGTGATAAGGAACGAATACCAATCAAAGACATTTGCAGAGTTCTTGGAATTGGCGTTGCACTCAGGCTTAATACATCGACACTGTTTTTTAATTCTTTGATTTTTTCTTTATGTTCTACACCAAATCGCTGTTCCTCATCGATAACCAAAAGTCCTAAGTCTTTATAAACAACATCTTTACTTAACAGACGATGGGTACCAATCAATATATCAATCGTTCCCTCTTTTAATCCTTCTAAAATTTTTCTTTGATCTGCAGGTGTGATAAATCGATTGATAACTGCGATCGTGACAGGGAAATTTTCAAATCGTTTGATAAAGGTTTTATAGTGCTGTAAAGATAAAATTGTTGTTGGACATAAGAATGCGACCTGTTTATTATCCACAACTGCTTTGAATGCTGCACGTGCTGCGACTTCTGTTTTACCAAATCCAACATCCCCACATAATAAACGATCCATTGGTTTATGGCTTTCCATATCCTTTTTTATTTCTCGAACAGCAATATCTTGATCTACTGTCAATTCATAAGGGAAATCTTTTTCAAATTGTTCCTGCATGGGGGTATCTTTACTGAAAGCGAATCCGATATTTTCATCACGGTTAGCATATAGATGAATCAAACGATCTGCCAGTTCCGCAATCTTTTCACTAACCTTTTTCTTGGTCTTTTCCCAATCATTGCTGCCAAGCTTATTCAGCTTTGGCGAAGCACCTTCTTTGGATACAAACTTTCTAATCAAACGGAATTGTTCAAGTGGTACCAATAGCTCCGCATCACCTTTATATACGATATGTAAAAAGTCTTTATGGACACCATCCATCACTTTATTGATAATCCCCATATAGCGACCAATACCATGCTGATTATGTACAACATAGTCGCCAACATTTAACTCTTGATAATCGTGTAAAACTTCCGCTTCTTTAAATTTATTACTAAAACGGCTGGCTTTTTTTATTGTGTGAAACAGTTCTTTACTGGTATATACACTGATATTTTCTTTTAGACAGGTAAAACCTTCTACCATCTTCTTACAAAGAATGGAAATACCTTCTTCCAGTGTATCCTGTTCCTTTACCTTACGATAAGCGATGTTTTCTTCATTTAGAATCTTTTCTACCTGTGGGATTTCTTTATCATCCAGACATAACAATACACGACGTTTTCTGGATTCAGTGATGATTTCTTTCATCGTTCGCTCTAAATTGATATACCCAAGAGCCATAGGCAGGATTGGGGAACATACGGGTTTTTTATAATCCACAAACATGTTAAATTCAATGGTTTGATGTTTGGCAAGTACTTTATTTAATTCTTCAAATACCTGAAATTTATATAATGCCTGTCCTTCTTGAAACAGTTCCTGAAGATAAGCGATATTTTCTTCCAGAATATGTTTATTTGCTTCTTTGACTTCTTCTTTACTGGATACAATGATCCAAGCTTTCAGCATATAATCAAAGATTGTCGCATGTTCATCCAAATATGCATAGTAACGATATAGTCTTGCTTCTGGCATACGATTACTGATGGCATCTAAATCTTCATCTATACGATTTTTTAATGTTTCACGATAGCTTTCATGTAGCTGCGTTTCTTGTTTTGATAGTTCTTCATTTACACGTTCTGTGATACAGGCAATTTCTTTATCTGTGAATAACAGATCACTTGCTGGTACAATATGTGCTTCCTTGATGACCTCAATGGTTCTTTGTGTAGAAATATCAAAGAATCGAATACTGTCAATGATATTATCAAAGAATTCTATACGCAAAGGATGTTCATAATTCATGGAATAAACATCAATGATACCACCACGGGCGGCATAGCATAATGGCTGATCTACACGATTGACATAGGTGTATCCTGCCTCAAACAGTAACGCTTTTAAATCATCGTATTCAATTTCCTGATCTGTTTTCAATGAGATGAAATGCTGTTGAAATACTTCAGGAGAAGGCATATAGCGAATAGCGGCTGCCGTATTCAAGACCACAATACGTGGTTTTCCATCCATCATTGCTGCCATAGACTCCATCTGATTTGCTTTACTTTCAGGTGAAGCCGCAATTGCTTCTACACGTAAAGAATCTTCCATGACGAAAAGCAGCACATCGTCTTCTAGCAGGGTGGTTAAACGCTCGTAAAGCTTTTGTGCTGTATAAGTATTATTCTTGATCACAAACAGATTTTTAGGCTGTTCTTTGAAAGCCGCAGCCAATAGTAATGCTTCCTCACTTAAGGATAAATTGCCCAGATTGCTTTGCTTATGCAGAATGCTTTGTAAGGCATCATTATCCTTTAGTTCTCTTAATAAGATATCCATGTTCTCACCTATTTCTTATTGAAATTACTCATGGTATCCACAAAGGAATGCGTGATAGAAAAGATAGCTGCATCTTTCGCATTTGCGACAGCTTTTTCATACTCTGCCTGATCTTCTTTTCTAATTTTTCCAAGTACCCAGTCAACGACAGGGACACGTGCATCTTTGCCAATACCAACGCGAATACGTTTAAAGTCTTGGGTATGTAAATGTGCGATAATGCTTTTTACACCATTCTGTCCTCCGGCACTGCCTTTTTCACGCAGACGGATTTTACCAACTGGCATATCCATATCATCATAAATGACAAGAATATCCTCCACATCCACATGATAGAATTTCACAGCTTCAATTAATGCCTCTCCACTGTTATTCATATATGTCTGTGGTTTCATTAACATGACCTGTTCCCCACCGATACGGGTAGTCGCAATGAGTGCCTTAAACTTCTTTTGTTCAATAGAAACACCGCATTCTTTCGCAATTTCATCCATGACTTTGAATCCAGAATTGTGTCTTGTATTTTCATATTCTTTACCAGGATTTCCTAATCCTACGATAATTTTCATGTTCATCACCTCAATAGCTTTTACATTATAACGCAAAACTATGAAAAAGCATAACTATTTTGTTCTTTTTTCTATAATATATTTTCAAGTGCCAAAACATTCTTCAAAAATGTAGAAACCATGTAAAAATTCTTTTCTTTATATATAAAAAATGACCACTTATATGAAAATATAGACCACCTATCGTTTTATACTAGATGAAAGAAGGATTGATTGCTATACTGTAACTGTCAAAGGGGTGATCGTATGCAGGTAGAGGTAAAAATTGATGATCATTATACAGAACCAAAAGTTATCATCTTAACTGATAAAATGAATGATGAAATAAATGAACTCATCAAAAAGATATCAGATGAAACACCACAGGTGATTTTAGGTTTTCAAGATAATATCATGCGAATTTTAGAGGAAGAGCATATCATACACATTTATTCAGAAAATGGTAAGATACTAGCAGAAACAGATGATGGCATATATCAACTGCGTTTACGTTTATATGAAGTGGAGAAACGTCTGGATCCACATCGATTTATACGGATTTCTAATTCAGAAATCGTCAATCTTAGTAAGATTAAGGAATTTGATTTAAGCTTTGTCGGCACCATTTGTGTTTCTTTATCAAATGGTAAAGTCACTTATGTTTCACGCCGTTATGTCACAAAAATGAAACGTATATTAGGAATATGAGGTGAAGAAAATGAAAAAACAAATGATTCTAAGAGGTTTATTAGGCTTTCCATTAGGTATCGCTATTGGTTATGTTATTACAATTATTATTTCTTTGATATGGGCACATGGGTATTATTCTCCTGTGATTCCAGATTTAATTGATTATGTAGGAAGTGAAATTTATGCTGTGATTTTACAAACTTTCCTGTGTGGTGTTATGGGTAGTGGATTTGCGATGGCTTCGATGATATGGGAACATGAGGAGTGGAGTATCGCAAAACAAACAGGATTATATTTTATGATATCCGCTATGTTAATGCTGCCAATTGCTTATGTTTTAAACTGGATGGAACATACATTCATGGGATTCATCACATATCTAAGCATATTTATCTTTATTTTCGTTATCGTTTGGCTCACGCAATATTTTATATGGAAAATTAAAATAAAAAGATTAAATAGGGGTGTATATCATCTAAAAAAGAAGTATACTGAATAAGAATAAAATAAGGGAGGGATTTCGTATGAGAATTATTGTTTTAGTGGATAATCATACACATTCTGATTTAAGCGCTCAGCATGGTTTGTCAATATATGTAGAAACACAAAAGCATCGGATTTTGATTGATTGTGGGCAGGATGATACATTTATCAAGAATGCTGAATTATTAGGAATTGATTTAAAGCTTGTGGATATTTGTATTATCACACATGGGCATTATGATCATGGTGGTGGATTGCCATATTTTATGGAAATCAATAAAACTGCGGATATCTATATACAGGAGCAGGCTAAACAAGCATTTTATTCAGGAAGAAATGATGGATATCATTACATGGGATTACCGGAAACTATCCTACACTCTTCACGTATTACATGGTTATCTTCCGATTTTACCATAGATGATGGTATGATGATAATACAAAATACTTGTCATTTATATCCGGAACCAGTATTGAATTCCTCATTGATGGTAAAAAAACAAAATGAGTTAGAAAAAGATCCATTTGATCATGAACAAAGTGTGATCATTAAAGATGATAAAGCCGTCTTATTTGGAGGATGCGCACATCAGGGTATTTTAAATATCTTATCTACTGCAAAAGCGATTGCACCTGATATTACCTATGTTTTTAGTGGTTTTCATTTATCCAGCAATTCACGTGGTGTATTGGAAAATAAGGAAACCATGCATCAATTGATGGAATGTTTAAAGAAGGAACCCATTGCGTTTTATACAGGACATTGTACAGGAGAAAAATGTTGTGAAAATTTAGAGAAAGCTTGCCCGAATGTTCATGGATTTTATTGCGGCTTTACTTTAGAAATATAAAATATCCGACCATATTGGAGTTGCATTCCATTTTGGTCGGACTTTTTTAATGTTTTTTCAATAGATGTTGGTAAATGATATTGAAGGAAACAATTTGAAAGATAAGAAATGCTGCCAGATAAAATACCATAACTTTTGTGTTTTCCAATACTTCTAATGATCCTAATATTGAGAATATTACTGTAGAAGCACTAATGATCATTATATTTATGATGAATATATATCGTGCTGATTGATTAGCAAGTTTATTTTTTAATTCATCATGTTGCTCGATATGTTGATTTTCAAGTTTTTCTGTGAATTCTCGTTTATGATCAGGATGATTCCAGTAGAAATATTTCATCACAAATGCAATTCCTGGCACAATGCCGGCTCCGGCAAATCCAAACAATAAACCATCAAGCTTCGTTTCTGTAGTAAGAGCAGAGTATAAACAAACCGCACCAATGAAGATGTATATGATACCAGTGATAAGATTACTTTTTTTCATTTGATTTACTCCTTTCATGAAGAAATATTTCTTCTATACAAATGCCAAAAAAATCAGAGATGATAAAGGCCAATTCCAAAGAGGGATTATATTTGCCATTTTCAATAGAACTGACTGTCTGTCGGGATACTTTGATTGCTTTCGCAAATTCTTCCTGACTTAATCCTAAGTTCTTTCTTAACTCTTCAACCTTATTTTCCAATCTTAGGCCTCCTCTCTAATGTAAAGGTTCCTTTACACCTATAATTTAACATGCCTTTCTCATTATGTCAAGGTTCCTTTACATATCCATATGAATATTACTCAATACCACTTAAATTTAAACTTTTTCCAATAAAAGATACAACATCATGATGATTGAATCCTATCAGCCATTCATATTTTTTTGAAACAATATAATAATCTGACCAGCCAATATCTAAAAATGCGGTTTGATTTAATAAATCTAGTGTTTGAATTAAATCTTTCACATAACTTTCAAATATCCAAAACTTTTCACCTGCATCATAAAAACCTCCACGATCAATCAAAAAATATACCATATTCTTTTCCGGTATAATATTTGTTAACTGATGATACCAGTTTGTATAATTTACAGGATAAGATCCCCTAAAATCTTTCATACTTTTCTTACTGTAGCCATTTATATTCGCCCAATGTAAGCCATTTTTATATGTTTTAGATTTATCCGCATAACGTTCACAAATTTTATAATAAACATCTTTTGCTTGTGGACCAGAAAGTTTATGAAAACGTTCTTTTGAAACACCACTTTTTTCAATAAGCTCACTTTCAAATCGTAGTAATGCAATTCCTACTAAATATTTTTTCATATAATCTATCCCCTTTTTCTTGTCTATTATATAACGATTTTTCATAAAATATATATTTTTATTCATACATAAAACATCCATCTAGCATATCACCAGATGGATGTCATTTTACAGTAGTTCATTTAATTTTTTCAATATACTTGCTGCATTGATTTCATATTTCTCTAATAATTCTTGTGGTTTACCACTTTCTCCAAAGGTATCCATCACTACAACTGGTATCACTGTACATGAATAATCATTTTGTACGATTACTTCACTTACTGCGCTGAATAAACCGCCAATCACACTATGTTCTTCACATGTGATGATGACATCATAAAAACTTATCTTATTATACCTTCTCAAATCATATTATTCACGTTATACTTAATATATTAATATAGAAAAATGGGAGAAATGTATATGAATGAACAGAAAATAATACAATTAAAAGAACACATAAAAGCTGTATTCTTTGATATTGATGGAACATATTATGATCAAATTACCCATCGCATCCCTGATTCAAATATTCAGGCTGTCAAAGCACTTCAACAACAAGGATACAAAGTAGCACTAGCAAGTGCCAGACCTTTTTCCAGTGCTATAGAGCTGCCTGTTTTAAAAGATATAAACTGGGATGGAATCGTATCCGCTGGTGGTCAAGAGGTTTATGATGAACATTATCAACTGATTGAGGAAAATAACTTCTCACAAAATGAATTAAATGAAATATTTCGTATTGCCCAAAAACATCAGATTCCTGCTTATGTTGTAGGCGATGACAACTTTTTTACAATGGATAGTTCTCTTTTAGAACCCTTTAAAACACGTTTTCACTTAACCGTTGATAAGATACATCCCTATCATGGAGAAAAGGCTTTATTGATAACATTGCTTATGCCGATTGGTTTTTCATATGAACCTTATTTTCAACATATGCCAAATGTTCGCATTCAATATACTGGAGGAACCAATACTGATCTATTCCCTAAAGCTGTCACAAAACCTAGTGGAATTCATACATTAATGAAATATTGGAACTTAGCAGATAATGCATATATGGCATTTGGCGATAGTGGAAGTGATATTGAAATGATGGAAGATGCCATGCTTGGTGTATGTATGGGCAATGGCAGCGAACAATGTAAACAATCAGCGGATATCTTATGTGGCAGAAGTGATCGGGATGGTATTTATAACTTTCTAAAAAGTTTTGATATCATATAATCTTTGATATTAAACGAATTTTTGGGATATAGCGATTACATATATAATTATAAAAGAAAAAAAGCCAGACATTTTGTCTGACTTAATTATTCTCTAAATCCGCACCATTAGATGCAATCACTTTCTTGTAGTAATAGAAAGATTTTTTCTTACTACGTTTTCCAGTTCCCTTTCCATAATCATCATAATCTACATAAATCATACCATAACGTTTTGTCATTTCTGATGTTCCAGAAGATACTAAGTCAATAGGTCCCCACCATGCATATCCAAATACATCCACACCATCTTTGATAGCTTCATGCATTTGTTCGATATGAGCTTTCATATATTCAATACGATAATCATCCTCTACATAACCATTTTCATCTACATGATCTACAGCACCAAGACCATTTTCTGAGATAAAGATTGGCAAATGATAACGATCATAAATATGATTTAATGTAATTCTAAATCCGATTGGATCAATTGGCCATCCCCATGCTGACATTTTTAAGTTAGGATTTTTAATATCTGATACTAATCGTCCTGTTGGCTTAGGTACTGTTTCACCTTTGTAACGCATAACATATGTCATGTAATAACTGATTGTGATGAAATCTACACAGCCTTCTTTTAAAATCTTTTCATCATCTGGTTCCATTTTGATATGAATATCATTTTCATCAAAGAAGCGTTGCATATAATATGGGTATTCCCCTTTTGCCTGTACATCTGTAAAGAACCAGTTGAAATGATCTTCAAATAATACCTGTAGCTGATCTTCTGGTTTTGCGCTTTCTGCATAGTTTTCTAAACGACACAGCATATTTCCCATTTTTGCGTTTGGATCGATTTCATGACATTTCTTAACTGCTAATGCACTTGCGACCATTTGATTGTGTACAGCCTGGAATTTCAATTGCCAATTGCCTAGATAGTTATTACCTGATTCTGGTGTTGGTGCACCATCTAAGATTATTCCACTACTTGTAAATGGATTAGATAATACATTATTGATTTCATTAAATGTTAACCAGTATTTTACTTTTCCCTTATATCGTTTAATGACTGTTTCTACATATTTTACAAAGGCATCTACCGTATGACGACTTAAGAAACCGCCATATTCTTCTGCTAAGTGTAAAGGTGTATCAAAATGAGATAATGTTACCATTGGTTCGATTCCATATTTTATACATTCATCGAATACATGATCATAAAATTGTAGACCTTCTTCATTTGGTGTGTCATCATCACCGTTTGGAAAAATTCTTGACCAGGAAATACTCATTCTAAAAACTTTAAATCCCATTTCTGCGAATAGTGCAATATCTTCTTTATAATGATGATAGAAGTCAATGCCACGTCTTTTCGGAAGCTCCCAGTTTTCCGGATGTAGTTTCATATCTTCTACCATTTCTTTTGATGCGGCATTATGTGGTACATGTTCATCATATGGTCCTTCTGTTGCACGTATTTCTTTTGTGATCAATCGTGCAAAGTCAGAAGTCGCAGGTCCTCTGCCTCCTTCATTCCAGGCACCTTCTATTTGATTTGCGGCAGTTGCGCCACCCCATAAAAACCCTTTTGGAAATTCTGAATTCATAATAAATTAGCTCCTTTTTCTATTTATTCATCTCATATAAAGCCTTAAAGACTGGCATCATTTTCTGAGCCATTCTCAGCTCTGTATTGATTGTCATAATGGTATCCTGTGCATGGATAAACAGTAATGAATATTCTGTTTCTTCTCCACTTACCTGTCCCTGTATTACTTTTGTTTGTGCAATATGTGCTTTTACAATATCATCTTCTGCTTTTTTTAACAGCTCCTCTGCTTTATCGAAATGGAATAATGCCATTTCTTCTAAGGACTGATCAATATTTTCTCTACCATTACCAGCATTTAAAATTACTTCCATGGCAACAACATTAATATCTGTTTTATTTTCCATGTGCAACACATCCTATTCTTCAGTTACTTTTGCTTGTTTAGCGGCAAGCTTTGCGGCTTTTTTAGCTGCCTTTTCTTTTTCTTTAATGATTTCTTTCTCAGCCATATCTTTATCAGCGGCTTTAAAGAATGGATACCATACAACAGCTGCGACTGCTAAGTTGATCAAAACGATAACTGCATTTCTCCAATCTCCACCAGACATGATAAATGCACAAATTGGATTTGGTAAGAAGTTCATGTCGAAGTTTACATAATGAATTGTGCCAAAGCCGTATGTTAAACACAACCATGTAATTGCAGGCAATAATATACTTAAAACAACGGTTGGTATAAACATGAACGGGTTATTAACAATTGCGCCATACTGCAATGGTTCATTGATATTGAAACAGCTTGGAATAATTGTCGCTTTCCCTAACAGACGATAACGTTTGCTTTTTGCGAATAACATCATGATAGCGACAGGTAATGTTGCGCCTTGTCCACCAATGTGATAATAACGACTTGCGCCAAAGGAATATACATTTGTTGCGGCTTTACCAGCAGCCATCATTGCTGCATTTTCTGCAATCGCTGCTTGTGTAATTGTACGTGTAACAGGAGTAAATACCCATCCACTGATACCAAAGAAATAGAAGATATTCTGTAAACATACGATTGTAATAAATCCAGGCAAACTCTGTGCAAATCCGGTTACTGGTTTCATTAAGAACTGAACCATTGTAAATACATCAACCTTAAGCACAAATGTCACAATATATCCTGCAAATAAGCTTAGTAAAATTGCGATAATATTATCAAACCAGTTTTTTACGAAATCTGGCAATACACTATCTTCACCAAAGAAAGAAAATCTTGCTAGACAACGATAGATCACTGCCACAATTAATCCTACAAACATTGCGGTAAACATACCACCAGCGCCAAATTTACCTAAATCAACAAGGGAACCGCCATCCGTTTTTGTGATATTCATACATAACATGAACGTACCGATACCTGTAAAACCAGCAATCAGGGAACGGTCTTTCTTTTCTTCCTTTACCAGACAGTTATAAGGAATAATAAATACGACAAACAATCCGATTAAGCCAAAGGAATACTGGCTAAGTGGTGATAAATCTGGTAATTCTGGGAAAAACTTTAATAGAATTGACCATAAACTTGGAATGGCACTTACCATTGAGAATGGTACGATATACAAGATAGCATCTGCCACAATACTGAACCAGTAATTTGATGTTATCTTATTTGAAATTGGTACTAAATACTTTTCTATCCATGCTTGAATCTTTTTCATAATCCTTTTCCTCTCTTATTTTTATTCTTCCATTAAATCTAATGCTGTTTCTAAAATACTTTCCCCATCCAAAGCAGCATAATCATCAGGGTCTATAGATGTAACTTTTACACCATGATCATTTAGCTGATTTTGATATTTCGCTACTTCACTTGAAAAGTGAGGTCCCAGCAACAATACATCAATTTTATCTGCGTATTCCATCACCTGTGATTTACTGACTGCATGTACACTAACGTCTAATCCCTGCTGTTTCGCAATCTTTCGCATATTTGCTGCCATAAATCCGGTAGATGCGCCAATTCCACATGCTAATAAAATTCTTATCATTTTTCATTTCTCCTGGTATATTAAAGTTACTCATACAAAGAGTAATAAATCTAATATACCAAT
>OGXN01000695.1_pt1 | contig 40157 bp, 39 predicted proteins | sample 1576281 | NCBI WGS metagenome assembly OGXN01 (sample SAMEA3541494, study PRJEB24748) | human gut metagenome | biome: human gut; feature: human-associated habitat; material: faeces | place: China | collected 2012
GATTCGTCATTATATTAGTGATACCATCATGTCTTTCATCATTGCTTATGGTAAATTGATGAGTTTGACATTTATTGAATTAAGTATCGGGCTTCATTTTATTGGCGTGGAAAATGCTTTGGTCATTGCTTTTATTATAGCGGTATTTGATGTATTGCCGGTGCTTGGTACTGGCGGCATCATGATTCCATGGATTCTATTTTCCTTTATCAACAGTCAGCCAAAGCTGGCGATTGGATTGTTGATTATCTATTTGGTTGTTACGATTATCCGAAATATCGTGGAACCGAAAATTGTTGGGAAACAGATTGGTTTACATCCATTATTGATGTTGTTATGTATGTATCTGGGTGTGAAGCTGTTTGGTTTCTTAGGTTTATTTATCATGCCATTCTTGATTTTAATCATACAAAATTTAAATCAGGAAGGACTGATACGCTTATATCGTTGAAAAGACCGATTTGGTCTTTTTTTTAAGATTTGTTAAGAGATTGATGATTGTATTTTAATGATACCTATGACATAATAAAAACGCTCTTTCAAGGGATAAGTATCAAAAAATTATCCATGATAAATAAAGGAGGTTTTCCTATGTATGAAAAGGCAAAAAAACGTAACATTAAAATATTAATCGCACTATTATGTCTTGCTGTCATTGCAGGCAGCTATGGCATTTATGTATTTATGACGAAGGATCCATATAAAGCGTATACTGCATATAAAGAGGATAATAAAAAAGCTGGTACAATGAAACATGAGGTACAAGATGAAGAAAAATTTTATCTTTCTGTTTATTATCCCGTGTTTGATAATGAAGTCTTAGATCAGGCTGTAAGTGCTTATCGTAATGACAAGATACAATCCGATTTAAAACAGAACAGTAAAATTATTATCAATGTGGACTACGACAGTTATGATATTTTCGATGCTTATATCTCTATCGCATTTCATCAAACATTGATGGATGAAGATGGTCATGCGTTAAAAACAACAACTTCTACCATTAATTATGATAAGAAACGAAATAAAATTATGGAAACGAAGGATGTTTTAAGAAGAGATTATATGAGCTTGTTGAGAAACAAAGCAAAAGATGCCAATGTGGATGTGGAAAAAGTAACGAAAAACAATACGAATAATTTTATCATTGGTGAAAAAGAAGTACGTTTCTTATATGGAAACAGTATGGATCGCATGATCACAATTCCTTATGATGAAAATAAAGAATATATCGCATTGACAAATCCTAACATTCCTTCCCTGTATCAAAAGGAAGCTATCGTACCTAAACAAAAAGATCAGAATATTGATCCTAATAAACCGATGATTGCATTTACTTTTGATGATGGGCCAAGTGATTTGACATTAAAACTGATGGATGCTTTTGATAAATATGATGCCAACGCAACCTTCTTTATGGTCGGACCTAATGTGGAAAGACGAAGCGATGTGGTCAAAGAAATGTATGCACGAGGATTTCAATTAGGAAATCATACCTGGACACATGAAAAAGAACTGACGAGATTAACCCACGCACAATTAATGAAAGAAATCTATGATACGCAGGATGCGATATTTAAAGCCTGTGGTCATGATGCTGATTATTTGCGTCCCCCTTATGGCAGTTATGATACAAATGTATTAAAGGCCAGTATCATGCCAGTGGCATATTGGGGTGTGGATTCAGAAGATTGGAAAAGCCGCAATGTGGATAGTATCAAGAAAGAGATATTAAAAAGTGTATTCGATGGCGCCATTATTCTGGAACATGATATTTATGGCACAAGTGTTGATGCTGCTATTGAATTATTGCCTGAGTTAAAAGCGAAAGGATATCAAATCGTTTCTTTGGATACATTGATGAAATATCGTGGAGATAAGCTGACAAAATCTTCTTATATCACTCCATCTTTATATGAATGATGAAAAGCGTACATGATACGCTTTTTTTGTTAAGAAAAAGTCATCCGAAGATGACTTTTAAGCAATCGATTCCATACTTTTTTCATTAATTTCTCTAAGTGTATCACAACTGTGATTGAATTTTGCCTGATCAACTTCATTCAAAGCCAAAGGAATAATTTCCTTTATCCCCTGTGCATTGATCATTGCTGGAACACCTATATATAAGCCTTTTTGTTTATATTCACCATTTTGATATGCAGATACGGTTAATATCACATTTTCATCGTCTAAGATTGCATGCACCAAACGATTTAATGATAACCCAATACCATAATAGGTAGAACGTTTCCGTTTGATAATTTCATATGCGGCTTGTTGTACCTGTGTATAAATCGCATGCAGATCAGATAGATCTTTATGTTTTTCATCCAGTAAATCTAGTAAGCTTTTTGCGCCAACATAGGCATGGGTCCATGGTACAAAGCTGGAATCTCCATGTTCTCCCATGATATAAGCATGAATATTGCTGCTAGAGATATTTAGATATTCACTCATCAAATAACGCAAACGCGCCGTATCTAATATCGTGCCTGAGCCAATGACACGCTCTTTCGGATAACCACTGACCTTCCATGCTAGATAAGTCATAGAATCAACCGGATTACTGGCAATGACCAGAATCCCGCCAAAGCCACTATCACGAATCTGTTCTACGACACTTTTCATGATTTTCGCATTTCGATTCGTTAACTCTAATCGGGTTTCCCCATCCTTTTGCGCAACACCTGCGCTTACAACAACAATACTTGCATCTTTACATTCTGAATAATCTCCTGCTTTGATGCTCATTTTACCTCTTGCATAAGGCAGCCCGTGTTGTAAATCCATCGCTTCTCCGATAGCTTTTTCTTTATCTACATCAATTAATACCAGTTCATCAATTCCTCCGGTATTTAAAAAGCTGTATGCCATACTCATTCCTACAAAGCCTGTTCCTACCAGAACCAGTTTTCTTTTATCATTCATGATCAAGACCTCCTTATAGTAGTATTCATTAGATTTAAGATTCTATGCATTCATTTTCACGGTTACCCAAATCTAACATTAGTATAGCATAAGCAGTCTTATTGTACGTTGATAACACCTTGTAGTTTCTATAGATCATCTACCAGTGCCGTACTTTTTGCATAAGCAGAGCTTCTGGCCTCAAAGAAATCAGTTTTGATTAGATTTGCGTTTGCGTACATGGATACCCATTCCATACTGGATGGCTCTTTTTCATAGCCTTCATAAAGAGGACCAAAATCTAAAGAGGTACTACGCAGATTTCCCAGGTAATAAATATAATCAGATACCATTTCCATCGTTAAACCATCAATATCATTACCTAACACATATGCACCCCAGCGGATTTCTTCCTCTACACCATGGCGCAGCATAGCTTTATATTCTTCTATTAATTCCTCTGTGAATAATTCAGGATGTTCTTTGCGAAGCTCTAAAATCATAGAACGGAAAAGCCATAAATGTGTGTTTTCATCACGATTGATATAACGGATTTCCTGTACAGAACCAGGCATTTTTCCCATACGTCCCAAATTATAGAAAAACATAAATCCAGAATAGAAATAGATACCTTCCAAGATGTAATTCGCCATCATGGTTTTTACCAGATGATAAGCATCCTTATGTTCCTGAAAATCGTTGTATAAATTTCCAATAAATTTATTACGTGCCAATAGATGTGGATCATCCTTCCATTGATACAGGATATCATTTCGTTCTTGTGGAGAACAGATACTGTCCAGCATATAGCTATAGCTTTGTGAGTGCACTGCCTCTTGGAAGGCCTGAATCGTTAAGCACAGATTGACTTCATTTGCTGTGATATATTCTCCAACATTGGGTAAATTTGCTGTCTGGATGCTATCTAAAAATATCAAAAAACTTAATGTTTTATCATATGCTTTTTTTTCCGCATCCTTTAAGCGACGATAATCTTTTACATCCTGTTGAAGATTGATTTCCTCAGGAATCCAGAAATTATTCATAGCCTGACGATACCAGTCACTGGCCCATGCGTATTTCATATTATTAAAATCATTCAGATTGGTGGTGTTTCCATTGATCATACGGCGGTTTCTAACATCACAATCTCCAAATTCATTAAACAGTGGTTTTCTTTTTAACGTTTCCATACAAGTTTTCCTTTCCTATGAGGAGCATGATTCACATTCCTCTACTTCTAATGATTTACTGCGTACATAATATAATGTTTTTACACCATATTCCCATGCGTGAATAAACAGCATCAATACCTGTCGCAGAGTAAATTCATTGGTAATATACAGGTTCACAGATTGTGCCTGATCAATATGACGTGCGCGAATTCCGGCACTTTTTACGATCCATTCCTGATCAATCAGGTGTGCGTTTTTATATAGCCAGAATGTTTTTGCGTTTAAATCCGGTGCAACACGGGCAATCATACTACCTTTTTTCTCTTCTAAAAAATATTTATTCATGATTGGATCTACTCCAGCGCTGGTACCGGAAATAATACTGGTAGAACTGGTTGGTGCAATTGCCAGAAGATAACCATTTCGCATTCCCTGTGCTTTAACAACAGATTGTAGATCTTGCCATGCCGCATTTTTATAATTGCGTTTTTCAAAATATGCTCCTGTTTGCCAGTCACTTCCCATAAAGCAAGAATAGCAGCCCTTTTCTTTTGACAATGCACTACTTGCTTCGATTGCATAATAATTGATTTTCTCAAATAACTGATCAACAAAGTCTAAATGCTCTTGTGATTCAAAGCGGATTCCTTGTTTTACCAGCATATGATGATATCCACTGACACCCAGTCCTATCGCACGATACTTTTGATTGGTAATTTTCGCATAAGGTATTGGATAATAATTTAGGTCAATGACATTATCCAGGGCACGAATGACATGATGAATGATGGTACGTAAATGTTCATGATCGTTGACATCAAGATTACCTAAAGATAAGGAGGCAAGATTACATACCACAAAATCCTGAGGCTTGCTTTTGGATACCACGATGGTTTCTCCATTGATTTCTACGATTTCATCATCATATAATTCTATAGGACTCATATTTTGTGCGATTTCGGTACAAAGATTACTACAGTAGATAATCCCTTTATGATGATTAGGATTACTACGATTGACTAGATCCCGGTTAAATGTAAATGGTGTACCGGTTTCCACAGCACTTTTTAGAATTAGACGGACAAGGTCCTTTAAAACCACGGCACGTTTGGGTAAGGCAGGCTCTTTGATACAAGCCAGATAACGCTGTTCCCATTCCTCTCCATAATAATCCTCCAGATGATAACCCATCACCTTATAAACTTCATGTGGACACAATAGATACCATGTCGCATTTAAATCTTCTTTGGCCATTTTCCAGAACAAATCAGGATAACATATCGCCGGGAATACATCGTGAGCTTTCATACGATCATCCCCATTGTTGGTTCGCAATGCTAAAAATTCAGGCAGATCTTTGTGCCATGCATCCAGATAAACAGCCACAGCGCCCTGACGAACGCCCAATTGATCAACTGCTGTAGCAGTATCATTTACCAATTTAATCCAGCGGATCACACCTCCAGCAGCGCCTTCAAAGCCACGGATATCACTGCCATTTGCTCTGATTTTTCCAAAATACATTCCCATGCCACCGCCATACTTGCTTACCTGCGCAAAGTTGTCGATACTTTTATAAATGTTTAACGTATCATCTACCGTGTCAATAAAGCAGGAAGATAGTTGATGAAATGGTTTTCTGGCATTCGACATGGTTGGTGTAGCCATCGTTACCTCCAGCTTGCTTAACATATCATAAAACTGTTTTGCCCAGTATACCTGATCTTGTTCCTTCATAGCTAAATGCATGGCAATGCCCATAAACATTTCCTGTGGTGTTTCCATGATCTCATGTTGATGGGAACATAGAAGATAACGTTTCGATAACAGATCCAAACCGCTATAGGTGAACAAATGATCGCGTGTATCATCCAGATATGCCGATAATTCATGAATGGATTTTGCGTCATATGCTTTTAAGATATAATCTCCATATATTTTTTGATTCGTTAAGTATACGATTTTATCATAAAAACTATTGATTGATAAGCGTTTCATGCGTGCGGAAATATCCTGATGCAGCTGATAGGATAAAAAACGTGCTGCGATATGCTCCCATTTAGGTGCTTCCTTACTGATGGATTCTACACTGGCTTTGATCAGCATTGCCAGGCGTTCATCCCGTTCCATATCTGGTTTCAAAAAAGTATGAAATTTCTGTTTTAACATAGATAATTGATATGCTTCCTGCGGGAAATCCTTTTGTATCTGTTGAAAAATATGCATCAATTCTTCATCCAGTAGTTCTTCACAAAATTGTTTTAATAATAATCGATTTTCACTTCGCTTAGATCGATAAAGAATATAATTTTTTGCTTCTTTGTAAAACTGGAATTTCATCAGCTGTTCCTCTACCATATCCTGAATCCATTCCACACTGATTTCCTCTCTTTGTGACATCTGCTTTTTTATTGCATCACAAATTTCTTCTAATGTTGTTTCCTTTATTTCGTTATGGGTAGCGATGAATGCTTTTTTTATTGCCTGTTTGATTTTTTCTTCATCAAATACCTGATAACTGCCATCTCGTTTACGTATATTCATAATTTACACATTCCTTCCTTGGCATTAGTATAACGAAATATGAAAAACTCATGCAATTATGATGCCCATGAAATATCAGGAAAAAGAAAAGACAACGCCATCCTTAGGACTTGTTGTCTTCTTTCATTTTGTTTATTTTCGCTGCATATGGGGATTCTTTTAACTCTTCTGAAGCCATATCCAGGTATTTCTTTTCATTCTCTTTGTCTTTCTTGTTGTGATATTGTACGGCCAGCATATAACAGATCATACCTTTATTCCAGCCTTCCACTTGATCTAATTGTTTTTGCATAGAATCAATATAATCAAACTTATCACATAATAAAATATCATACATCATCTTACATTCTTCATAAACTGCATCTTGACCCAGCGATTTGATACGCTCAAGCAATTCTTTACATTTCCCTCTTTTTTCTTCATCAAGATAGTAATAAAATGCTTTTACACTTACATCAAGATTTTGTTTTTTATTCAAACGAAGGGATAATAATTCATCAAAGGTTTCTTCCACTTTTTTATAATCCGGCATCATCATATAGGCATTCATTTTCATATATAGACGATTGAAATAAGGAAAGAAATATTTGCTGGCAAACCCATCAGCAATCTTAAAAAATGCATCAAACTCACGATTTTTCAACGTACTCATAAAACGTTTTAATAGATATCGTTTATATAGCTGTGTTCCTACAACCATAACAACCATAATAACAATAAATAGGATCCAAAATTTTGTATTATCCATAAGACACCTCTTTCTTGATGAGATAATTGTACTATATTTTCCTTATGAAATCACTATCCTATTCATAAAGTTATTTAAAATTTCTCAAACGCAATGCATTGGATACTACGCAAACAGAGCTTAATGCCATTGCCCCGCCTGCAAATACCGGCGATAACAATGGGCCGCCAAACAGATGTAAGACACCAGCCGCAATTGGGATACCCAAAGAATTATAGAAGAATGCCCAGAATAAATTTTGATGAATGTTTCTGATAACAGCTTTTGACAAGCGGATTGCTTGTAAAACGTCCTGAAGATTATCTTTCATTAAGACAATATCCGCACTTTCTAAAGCAACATCGCTGCCACTGCCAATAGCAATTCCTACTTCACTTTGCATTAAGGCAACTGCATCATTGATACCATCACCAACCATGGCAACTTTTTTACCTTGTTGTTGCAGCATCTGTACCTGATTTCCTTTTTGATCAGGCAGTACCTGTGCAATCACATGTTCAATGCCTGCCTGTTTTGCGATTGCCTGCGCTGTAATTTTGTGATCTCCTGTCAACATTACAACATCAATGCCCTGATTTCGTAGTTGTGTAACTACTTCTTTCGCATTTGATTTTAACTGATCAGCAATTGCAAATATTGCTAAAAGTTCATCTTCCAAATACAGATAGACCACAGTTTTACCTTCTTTACGATATTTTTCTTCCTGATTTTGAAATTGCTTTGACACTGTGCTATCTGATTTGTTTCCGATAAATAATTTTTTACCTTCATAATCAGCTTCCAATCCCTGTCCATTGATGGTTTTAATTTGTGCTAATGATGGAATTTTGATATCCTCATCTGCGGCTTTCTTTAAGATTGCAGTTGCAAGAGGGTGCTTACTGCCTTGTTCTAAAGCTGCAGCCAATGCCAGAACTTCTTTTTCATGTTTTGAGGTTGCTATATCTGTAACAACTGGCTGACCAATGGTTAAGGTTCCAGTTTTATCAAAAACAATCGTATCAATTTGGCTGGCAGTTTCCAGTGCTTCCCCACTCTTGATAAATATACCCAGCTGGGCTGCTTTTCCAGTACCAACCATGATTGCTGTAGGAGTTGCTAATCCTAAAGCACATGGACAAGCGATAACCAGAACGCTTACAAATATTGTTAATGCAAAAGAGAAATCTTTTGTGGCAATATACCATAATATACCGGCAATAAAAGCGATAAGCATAACTGTAGGTACAAAATATAAAGAAATACGGTCCGCAATACGGGCAATTGGTGCTTTTTTGCCCTGTGCCTCCTCTACCATTTGAATTATCTTAGATAATGTTGTATTTTCCTGTGTAGCGCTGCATTTCATAACCATACGTGCATCAAGATCAATCGTACCCTGAATTAAAGCATCTCCATTTTGCTTTTTGACTGGCATACTTTCACCTGTCAACATGCTTTCATCCACATTTGCACCTGTGCCTACCACAATTCCATCAACTGGGATATGCTCTCCAGGTTTCACTACCAGCAGATCTCCTTCATTGATTTCATCTATTTGAATCGTGATTTCTTTATCATCTCGAAGTAAGGTTGCCTCATCAGGGCGCAGCTGCAACAAAGCAGATATCGCACCTGTTGATTTTTTCTTTGAAATACTTTCTAAGTGCTTGCCAAATTGAACAAGTGCAACAACCACGCCTGCTGATTCAAAATATAAAGTGTGAACAGCATGCATGTTGCCCTGCATAATTTGAATAAGCGATACTAAAGAATATAAATAGGCACTTCCTGTACCAACTGCGACAAGTGTATCCATATTTGGTGATTTATGAATAAGTGCTTTAATTCCACGTGTAAAGAAATGGCTGCCTAAGATCAATATGATCGTTGCTAAGATGAATTGGATAAACGCAAAATTAAAAGGGTGTGTCTTATAGTAAATGATATCAGGTAATGGTAACTCAAAACTACCCAGCATGTGTGACATTCCGATATATAATAAAACTGCAGCAATGCCTAAGGTGATATAGACACGTAGACTTTCATAGTCTTTTTTTATTGTCTGAGTTTTCTCCTCTTTATGGATATGTGCATGAAAACCAGCCTTTTCAATTGCTTGTATCATTTCAGAGATTTTAATTTTTTGATGATCATAAGATATGGTTGCCTGATTCATCACTAAGTTTACATCTGCAGAGATGATACCTTCTTTTTTTCTAAGTACTCGCTCAATAGAACTGCTACAGGAAGCACAGCTCATCCCTTCGATATCTAAAAGGCAAGTCGATGATACTGCATTTTCCTTCAGCGTGAAACCAGCTTTTGCGATTGCTGACTTCCATGCGTCAAAGTCACGTTTTGTGTATGATATCGTAACCTGATTCAATACCAGATTTACGCTCGCCTGCTGGATATCGTCAAATTTTGATAGAATTCTTTCCACACTGGCAGCACAGGAGGCACAGCTCATTCCTTCCACAGCGAATGTTTCACTATGAGATTCTTCTTTTTCGCTTAAAGAAAAGCCTGCTTTTTGTAATGCTCTATCACATGTTTCTGTGTTGATTTTTTGTTTAGAAGTGATGGTTACTTCATTCAAAATCAAATTTACTTCTGCATTTTCAATACCATCCTGTTTTTTTAAAATTCTTTCAACAGCAGCTGCACAGGACGCACAGCTCATGCCGTCCACATGATATGTTTTTCGCATAATAACCTCCTTATTTCAATAGTATAGATATAATATCCTCTATCTCTTTTAATTTTTCATCACTGTCTTGTTCGTTCATTGCGTTTTTTACACAACTTTGTAAATGCCCGCTTAGTATATGCATATTTGCTTTTTTCAACAAGGCAGTGGAAGCGAAAATCTGATTTGAGATATCAATACAATAACGATCATCTTCAATCATTTTAATGATACCTTCCAGCTGACCTTTTGCTGTTTTTAAATTCTGTAATGCTTTTTTTCTTTCTGGCGTCATAGATTACCTCCCCCCACCGGTGGTGGGATATTCACATTATAGGAAATAATATATAAGAAGTCAAATCATATGCCTTTATGCTTTTTGTAATAGTGACTAGATAAAAAAAGTATTCCTTAAACGATTAAGGAATACAATTTTGATTATAATTGAATCGTGGCTTCCAATGCAACTTCCATCATATTATTGAAAGAAGTTTGACGTTCTTCAGCACTCGCCCCTGCATGTGTAACCAAAGAATCAGAAATCGTCAATAAACAAGCCGCCTTTTTGCCTAGAATCGACGCATTGTGGAATAAAGCAAAGCTTTCCATTTCAACACATACACATCCATGTTTCTGATAAAAATCATTATGATCATCAACATTATCTTCGTGATAAAATACATCACTTGAATGGATACGTGCTTTTGTTAAATGCTTGTTTAATTTTTGTGCTGCGTTTTCTAATACGTCATTTAAAGAATCACTAGGATATTGAATATCACCAGATTTACCAGCCTGAGCCAAAGCAAATGTAGATTCACTCCAAGCACTTTCTGCTAAAACCAAATCGTATAATTCTAAAGTATCCGTATAAGCACCAGCACTGCCGATACGTATAATGTTTTCAACATCATAAAATTTATATAACTCATAAGAATAGATACCAATACTAGGCATTCCCATACCAGAGCCCATTACAGATACCTTATGTCCTTTATATGTTCCTGTATAGCCAAACATATTTCTGACTGTATTAAACTTGACTGGATTTTCTAAATAAGTTTCTGCGATATATTTCGCACGCAAAGGATCTCCAGGCATTAAAACTGTTTTGGCAATATCTCCAGGTTGTGCTGCATTATGTGGTGTTGACATAAAAATTCCTCCTTATAAACTACTCATTCATTATATCATTAGAAATATAAATTTGCATTATAATCCAGCACCAAATACTGTAAATTTAGCGTCAAATACTTGTAAATACTCAAAATAAAAGCATGCTGAAACCAAAATTTCAACACGCTCTTTTAAGGTTCGAACTCTATGGCAGGTTTCGTGCATTTCGCATGTGGAGTGCCTTCTCCCGTCCCATAACTGTATACAAGGATATTATGGGCTAATCACATTTCTGTGATTATAGTGTTTGTAGAATATTAAGTGCTCCTACAACATCACGATGGGCATGATAACCACAGGAGCAATGATAATCACGATCATCTGCATGGTTGATTTTACCACATTTCGGACATTTTTGTGAAGTCATATATGGATTTATATAACGTACTTCTATTCCTTCCAGCTCAGCTTTATATTCAATAAATTCCTGTAAACGTCGATATGACCATAAATATATATTTTCACATTTACGAACATTGAACCTTCGATTGATTCTTGTTAATTTTTCCATTTTTATAACACCAATATTTTCTTTAACAGCAAAATCTACAATTTGTCTTGATATTTGATGATCATAATTTGTTAATACATGGCTTAATTTATGCTTAAAAGCGATTAGTTTCTTATATTGTTTCATTTTTTGCAGCTTTTTGATGTGACCACGTAATTGTCTTTGACGATAACGTATTTCACGACCATTACCAAAAAAGCGAACTTTACCCTCACTCGTTGCAACAACAGCAGGTACCTTGATTCCGATATCAATTCCCATCTGTTTTTTCGAATATATTCGTCTTTCTTGTAATTGCAAATAAATGACAGCGTACCATTTCTGATGGCTATGTACAATTTGGAGATTCATTGGTTTTCCCATCTTCAATCGTTTTAATTGTTGCTCATTTTGATAAAAAGGAACATACAACTTACGTTTTCTATCCGACAGCCCTAACTCTAAAATCAAATTTTCTTTAATCCAATATGAGGAATTACTCCAATAACTGGAATAGCAAAATCGAAATGGTGTTTCTTCTTTCTCATTAAACCAATTTTTTGCTTCTGCCAAAACCAGATGCTTAGAGTTGTAAGATATCCGATTGCTAATATCCTTATAGCGATATTCGTATGTCTTATGCTCTTTCAAAAAGATGTCGTGAATTCTTCCTACTTCTGATTTAAAATTTTTCTCATAATCTAAAAGGTCTTTTTCTATCTCATTGTTAACAATTAATGAGAGTTTTATCATTAGATACATATTATCACACTCCCTACATTATATATATACGTAAAAAAGGTGTGAAAATCCTAAAAAATTTTTAAAATAGCAAAAACAACCTATGACTAGTTAAAAAAGTGCAATTATCGTAATGGTCAGCGGAAAACATTGTCCCCACCATGTCATATTAATAAAAATGCACCTTAAATGTTCGTAGGCCAAGCGATCGCATTCCAGGTTCGTCCCCAGCCAATCAATCTATATAACCAAATCCCCCACAGGAACCGTCCAATAGCAGACTTCAGCCAAAAAAACACCAACCTTGCGATTGGTGTACGTTTCATAGATGGAGCGGATGATGAGAATCGAACTCACGTAGTCAGCTTGGAAGGCTGAAGTTCTACCATTGAACTACATCCGCAATAAATGGTGACCCGTGGGCGATTCGAACGCCCGACCCTCTGATTAAAAGTCAGATGCTCTACCAACTGAGCTAACGGGTCATTTATTGTTTATTGATTGGCTGGGGTAACTGGACTCGAACCAGTGGAATGCCAGAGTCAAAGTCTGGTGCCTTACCGCTTGGCTATACCCCAAGAAGTATGGTGGGGAGGGACGGATTCGAACCGCCGAACCATAAGGAACTGAGTTACAGTCAGCCGCGTTTAGCCTCTTCGCTACCTCCCCAGCATTTTTTTATTAAGATGGTGCCGACTAGAGGAATTGAACCCCCAACCTACTGATTACAAGTCAGTTGCTCTACCAATTGAGCTAAGTCGGCAAATTCATGGTGGAGGTTAACGGACTTGAACCGCTGACCCTCTGCTTGTAAGGCAGACGCTCTCCCAACTGAGCTAAACCTCCAACTCTTTATTTCTTAGCACTTCCTTGCCTCAGTGCCCTAATATAATACCATCTACATTTATATCTGTCAACAACTTTTTTTCTTTTTTTTAATTTTTTTATTTATTTTTTTCTTAAGCCTTAAATCTCCCTTAATAAAAGGCCTTTAGACGATTTACAAAACTAACTGGCACCCATTCCAATAATCTTTGCATACTCATCTAACGCAATTTGATAGATTAAAACCTTGCCAAAAAACGGTAAATTTTTATCTTTATTATGATGGCGGCTTGCATTACGCAATTTATCAATCACTTGTTCAACTTGATTTTCTTCAACTCCAAGCAATAAAATAGTTTCACCATATCTAACAAATTCACCTGTGCTTGCAACTTCTGTTGCAGTAAAGCCACCCTGAATCAGCGCAGATGTTATTTCATCAATAAATTCATCATTTGCTACAATCAACAATAATTTCATCCTTAAATACACCTCATGTATTATCATAACATAATTTCTTATAAAATACATATCATCCTAATATAAATTCATCTATTATCTGAATCTCTTATAACGATATAATTTTTTTAATTTGCTTTATCATAAAAAGAGATGAATCATCACATTCATCCCATTCCATTTAATTCTCTATATAACTGTTTTGCATAGCTGTCTGTCATTCCACACACAAAATCTGTAGCCAATAAAAGTCTGCGATATAATTTTTGATTATCACTTAATCCACTTTTGCATTCTTCATGGTAGTTATCCAAATAATTTTTAGACATTAGCTGGATATATTTCATTTGTATCTCACTAATATCTTCAGTACTATCATATGAAATTAAAGCATCCACAAAACGATCTAATAAAAAAGTAATCACTTCATTCCCCATCAATTCTATACGAAGAATGGAAGAATGATTATATATTCGCTCAAATGCGAATTTTTTCAGATTATTAATCAGTGCGCCCTGACTTCCTGTTGTGATTAATTCTTGTGTAAATTGTCCTGTCATGATTTCTTCATAATGTTCAATAAATGCCATAGTAATCTGAGATACACAAAATAATTGTTTTTTTGTCAGCCATCCAAATACCGCAGCTTTATATGGATCATCATCACTATCTTCTAATTCTTTCGCATCTTTTAGAAGTTTCATCAATAATTCTGCACCATATGAATCCTCAGCTGATTGTATAACCTGTAATAAATCATCATATGAATACATTCCTTTATTATATCCATCTTCTAAATCTGCAAATGTATAAGCTAAATCATCTGCTGCTTCTAATATAAAACATAATGGATTTCTGCTTATTCCTGTTCCTGTATTTTCTTTGATTTTTTGAAACAGATTTTCTTCACTTTGGAAGTATCCAATTTTCTTTTGTAGCAGCGTTCTGTTTGCATTATTTTCTGCCTGCGTTTTTTCAATAGAATTTACTGGATATTTAATGATTGTATCCATTACCGAAGATGTCAAGTGTAACCCATTTGGTCCTATCAGTCTGTGTAGCTTTGTGATTATTCGTAATGCCTGCGCATTGCCTTCAAAATTATATAAATCTAATATCTGTTGTTCATCCAAAACATCTGTTAATGGCTTGCCATGAAATTGTTTGATATTCAGATTTTTTTTAAACCAGTTTCGTATTGCAGTTTCCCCAAAATGTCCAAATGGCGGATTTCCGATATCATGTAATAATCCTGCACAATTCAAAATCTCCATAGCTTTTTGTACGTCTGGTAATTCTTCTTCACTTTCAAGATTCATTTCTGAAATTTTCTGACATACCTGCTTCCCCATCAATTTCGCCAAAGATGACACTTCTAGTGAATGTGTCAGTCTGGTTCTTACAAAATCGCTTTGGTCAAGGGGAAATACTTGTGTTTTATCTTGTAAACGACGAAAGGAAGCACTTCTTATAATTCTATGATAATCACTTTCTATTTCACTGCGGAAGCGGTTAGCTTCGTTTTTTTCTTTATCTGGAATTCTTTTTTCACTCATTATTTTATCCCAACTCATACGCATAATAATATCACCTCTTTCTTTTATTTTAACACATATCATAGCTTAATCACCTCATAATGCCTTTTTCACAAAAAAACAGCAAGGTTTGTTATGTAATGTATAACTAATCCTCACTGCTTTCTTCATCCATATATTTTTTTACATCTTCTAACAGATATGTACGATATTTTTTCTGTGTATGTTCATAACTGCTCATCTCAAGTTTTTCAATACGTTCTAATTCTAATTTTAATTCTCTTGATGACATTCTTCCAGCACCCTGACCTATCACAATCAATTGTTCCATAGCATCTGATGTGACTACACTAACCTGATATTCATTCGCCATTTTATGTGTAGCTCGTTCAATATACATATCCGCTGTCTGTGCTTTCCGTGTATAAACAACATAGATATTATGATATTGGTTCATTGATCCAACACCTTCTTGTACTTTATAGGCATCAAAAACAAGAATCAACAGGCAGTTTTTGTATCCTTGATAGTTACACATGGCATTGATTAGTTTTGTTCGTGCTGCATCCAAATTCTGCATTGCTAATTCTTCTAATTCAGGCCAGGCATGTATCACATTATATCCATCCACAAGAATACATTGTGGTTTTTTTATAATTGATATTTTAGGTTCTGTTATAATTTCTTTCTTTTCCATTGCTGGTGTATATCTTTTTTTGCTGGTTCCATATGTTTGCACAAATATTTTTTCTAGTTCTGTATCCATATCTATTCCTGGCTGATAATTTTTTTGTTTTTGTATTATCGCTTTGGGTTCTTCTGGTTTCCAGCAGTATTTTACATGCATATGTTTTTTCACTTCATTCCATGGTACATAATATCCAGCACCTTGCGAACAGAAAATAGATCCGGTTGGATGTTCTAAATCTGTTTCACTATCATATCCAATCTGAGCTAATATTTCTTCCTGGTTCTCACAAGGCTCATAGTCTTTTAAACTACATATCAACTTGCCTTTTCCCTTGGTATATGCTGTCACTTTTTGTTGATAGTCCTGCATCATGGAAACTGGTGCTTTTCCACATATTATACTGTTTGTATCTGTTGCGTCTTTGATTTCAAATGTACCATGCATGGTTTCGATATCAAAAATCGCTTTACTAATATACTCATTTGGAATATCCAGTTGAAATTCGTAGTATGGTTCTAATAGAATAGAGGTTGTTTTTTTCAATCCTTGACGTACTGCACGATAGGTCGCCTGACGGAAATCACCGCCTTCCGTATGTTTGTTATGGGATTTTCCTCCAATCAGGGTTATTTTAATATCTGTGATAGGAAAGCCACCCAGTACACCCGGATGTTCTATTTCTTCTAAATGTGTCAGTATCAATCGTTGAAATTGTCCAGATAATTGATCTTGTGGACAGTCTGTAGCAAATTGCAGACCGCTGCCTCTTGGTAAAGGTTCCAGCAATACATGTACTTCTGCATAATGTCGAAGTGGTTCAAAGTGACCTACACCTTCTATCGGTTCTGTAATCGTTTCTTTATAGATCACACTGCCTTTATCAAAGGCTACTTCTACACCATATCGATCTGATATCTGTTTTCTTAATACGTCAATCTGGATTTCGCCCATCAATGCAACACGGATTTCATCCGTTTGTTTTGTATATGTAACATGCAGCTGGGGATCTTCCTTAGCCAGTTGATTCATCTGTTTCAATAATAGATGTTGATCATAACCAACTGGTGGCACTATGCGATAATTCATATAGGACATTAATACCGGCTGTTGAAAATGTTCTTCTATGCCAATGCCATCCCCCGGTAAAAAGCTTTTTAATCCTTTGATGGCACATATTCTTCCTGCTTCAATCTCTTGGAGCATTTCATATTTATTTCCCGAATACAAACGAATCTGATCGACTTTTTCATCTTCTTTTAATTTTGTTTTAGACTTTAATATACCACCGGTGATCTTCATATGCGTCAATTGATTTCCCTGCTCATCATGGCTGATTTTATAGATTTTAGCGCCGAATTCTTGCGGATATTGTTTCTCCATTGTATATGTACGCATTCCTTCCAACAGTTCTTCTATGCCCTCCATTTTTAATGCAGAGCCAAAAAAGCAGGGGAAGATGAACCTTTTTGATATGGATTCTGCGATGTTTTCTGTGGAAATATCTCCTGTTTCCATGTAATTTTCTAAAAGTGATTCTTCGCATAATGCGATATTTTCATAAAATTCCTCATTTTTATGTGTAAAATCCACACAATTTCCGCTAAGTTTTTCTTTGATATTATCCATTAGTGTTTGTACATCTGCATAGGCAGCATCCATCTTATTAACGAATATGAAAGCAGGGATGTGGTAATGCTGTAACAGTTTCCAAATAGTCTGTGTATGTGCCTGTACGCCATCCATTCCATTGATTAGCAGAATTGCATAATCTAATATTGGCAGCGTACGTTCCATCTCTGTAGAGAAGTCAACATGACCCGGGGTATCTACCAGTGTAAATTCACAATCTTTCCAATTCATGATCGCTTGTTTTAGATATATCGTGATTCCACGACTTTTCTCTAATTCATTATAATCGAGAAATGCATCACCATGATCCACTCTTCCCGGTTTTCGTATATTGCCAGATAAATACAGCATGCTTTCACTCAGTGTTGTTTTTCCAGCATCAACATGGGCCAATATCCCTGTGACTATGCGTTTCATGTGATCATTCCTTCTTTCTTCTGCATTTAATTATATGGAAATTCTATGAAATTGCAATGCATTGTGTCTTTTAAAAAGAAAAAGGCATTTCGCCTTTTCTTGTTATAATAAATTTTTTCGTAATTCTTCTCCTGTTGCTGGATGCAGGTAAGCTGGAGCAATATCAAAAATAGTTTTACAACCATATTGTCCTTCTGATGCTAGACGATATGCCGCTCTAGCGAATGCGACCAACACACTGGATGTGAATTCAGGGTTGGAATCTAATGTTAATTTATATTCCATGACGTGTTTATTTTCATTATCAAAACCTGTTGTACCAGTTCTGAATACAATACCACCATGTGGAATGCCTTTATGATCTCTCATCAATTCTTCTTCACTGATAAAGTGAACCGTTGTATCATAATCTGAAAAATAATTAGGCATTGTTTTGATTTCATTTTCAATTCTTTCTAAATCAGCGCCTTCTTCTGCCACAACAAAGCATTCACGTGTATGTTTTTGTCTGGTTGTTAAATCTGGATTTTCACCATTACGTACACTTTCTAATGAAACTTCCACAGGAATTGTATATTGTCTAGCATCTTTTACACCTTCAATACGGCGAATAGCATCAGAGTGTCCCTGGCTAACGCCTTTTCCCCAGAATGTATAATCATTGCCATTTGGTAAAATTGCCTGACCATATAATCGATTTAATGAGAATAAACCTGGATCCCATCCTACAGAAATAATGCTGATATGTTTTCCATTCACACTTGCTTTGTTAACATCTTCAAAGTGTTCTGGAATTTTCGCATGTGTATCAAAACTGTCAATGACGTTGAAGTGTTCTGCTAGTTCAGCAGTTTGTTTTGGCAGATCATTTGCACTACCTCCACATAACACTAATACATCAATTTGATCTTTCATGTCATATACTTTTTTCATTTCATAAACTGGGACATTTGTGTGTGTCTTTACCGTTTCAGGATTTCTTCTGGAGAACACACCGACAAGTTCCATATCATTGCTTTTTGAAACAGCGCATTCTACGCCTCGTCCCAAGTTTCCATAACCTACGATACCTATTTTAATCATAACAAACCTCCTCGTTCGTTTTGAACAGGTATATTTTACCACTATTCAGTTTTGACGTATAGAAAAATTTTCTGAAAATTTCGTTTTTTTGTTTCAAAGAAATCTAATCCCCGCTTAAAAACCATGTAAGCTCGATTTAGTATCTTTCAAATTTAAAGCATTTATACCTTTATAAACATTTATCAAGGTATTGTTTCTCAAACATAACTTGCTGATTCATTTCTATTTTACAAAATACCTTCACTCTTTTTTCTATAATCTTCTCTTTTTCCATCATCAGTTTTACCATACTTTCTTGAAACCAATGTGCCAATATAAAGCCCAGTTAAACTTAATAACCCATATATCAAAGCATAAATCATCGCACTACTATTATAATATAAAAAGACTGTGGGAATATATAGTAATACTACACATAGAGAAAATAATGGATGAAATGTATTTCCCATTCCATAAATCATGGAACATATAAAACTTATGATGGGTAAAACCACTAACAAGACTAACATGCCAATTCCAGTATCTTTTATCATAAGGGGAACTAAATAAAAACTTATTGCGATAATCAAAAGGAAACTCCATAATTTTTTTATCTTCATTTCTAATATCCTCCTTCAGCTTATAATAATATCGTAAAAAACAGAGGAACCAATAAAACAACAATCACACCAATGACAAATATAGCAATAACATATCCCATATTTCTTTTACTATCTACCTTGTTTATTATATATGTGTATACAAAAAGCCAAATAAGTGCGATTGATACCATGATGAAGAATTCTGGTTTTTTTGTTGCTTCTTCAATACCATATAGTATCACATTAAGGAAATTACAAATGAATAATATGATTGCTATAATAAATAGCATATCCTTACTGCCATGTTCATTGCTTGTTTTTGTTTTTGTAACTCAATTAAATTATCATCCACTTTATTTACATAGTTTTTTTCTTCTATTTTTTCACCACTCAATAAGTCGTTAACAGTGATTTTTAGTATATTACATAAATCAATCATCCTTGATGGATCAGGCAGTCCTTTTCCACTCTCCCACTTGCTTACCGCTTTATACGTAATACCTAGCATTTCGGCTAATTGTGCTTGCGTTAAGCCTTGCTCTTTTCTACACTTTGCAATAAACTTTCCAATTTTTTCTTGATCCATAATATCCCTCCTTTCAATCATTATAATTTATATGCTAAAAAATCACACCTACTATGAGTAGAATTACATATTTCTGACATGATTTCATAATCTAATGAAGTTGCATATATAAAATTTTTCTGTTGCTTCATAGATTATTTTTTATTTAAAAGGTGATTTGTACAACAATAGAATAAAAAAAATCGTCATATTAAACGACGATTTTTAGATATAAAGCTAAATTGTTACTATTCCCACTCGGATAGTATTACTTAATATCAAACATATTTGTTCACAAATAATGTAATGTTTGGATATTTTTATCATATTTTTTCTTAATTATATTGACTATACAAGCTAATGGTAGCAGAATGGTATCTCAAAAATAACAAAAACTCAAAAATATTTACTCCAAATTACCAGATACTAGAGACTTTTTGAAAAAATTCGATTCCCATAAAATCTGATATGAACGAGCTTTACTAAATTAGAAAAAACTATGAGCAAAGAGATAGTGACAATAAATCACTCATTTTTGTTACTATAAAGTAAATAACTATCTCTAATCTTATTCCACTCCATACTTAATGAATAATTTAGCTTATTAAATATTTTTTCGTTTAAGATAAGCTTCGATTCATATATGGTATTCTCATATTGTAAAATAAGTTCCAATATTCTAGGTAACAAAAGTTTAGTCTCTGTTGGATTATTTTCATATAAGTTACAAAGCTCATTTGCCTTATCATATATAATTTCAGTAGAATTTTTTAAAGAGTTTATTTTGATAGCTCGATTAAAAAAACTACTTGAGACTATAAAATTTAGTAATATTGATGAATAATCATCCATTCCATACAAGAATAATTGAACTAAAAGAATAACAAAAGCAATGGCAGAAACAACAAAATAAGGTATAGACATTCTCGCAGAAACATTAGATGTAAATAGAGCATTTTCATGAATATTTGCTAGTAACTTTATATATCCATCTATAATTGAACCATTGTTGTAATATGTTTCACTATCATAATTTGGTATTCTTTTTTCAGAAAAACTATTATCCAAAAGACCTATCTCTCGTATGACATGAGCTTTATCAAAATAAACAGAACTTAAATATGAAGCTATATATTCCATAACCAAAATAATTCCTGATATTGTCAAAAATATTTTTCCTGGTATAACTAATGTTATTCCTTGAAAAATAGCCAATACTAAGGTTATGAAACCTAAAAAATCTTGAGCAATTACAAACTTTTTAGACACCTTCATATATTTATCTTGTGGATTATTTGTTGACATTTTTACCATCCTCCGTCAATATCATATAAGCTTCATTCAAAAACATATTTTTATAATTTTCATTTTGTATAATTGGTAAAATGTAATTACCATGACAATTTCTTAGTTTTTTCTTAGAACCACAAAAGCATTGTGAATGACCTCTATACTTATTATCATAAATCATAAAAACCATTTCTTTATATTGATCTACTGTTAAATTTAGATCATTCAAATAATAATCCAATAGCCCTTTATAACCATGATTTCTATCTCCAAATGGATAAGTTTTATATTTCTCAAACCAATCCAAAGTAAATATAAAAGAGTTTACAAATTTATCTATAAATGCTATTAAAGATGCATTTTTATTTAGGAAATAAATCATTTCGCCTATTGTTGCCAAACAAACACTACCATCAGTATATATATGTTCCATATCATTAGGATAGTCAAACACATAAAACTTAGGTACGTTAATTGGAAAATTTTTCAAAACAATAAATCTTACTTTTCTGTTTCCTTGAGCAATACAACCATTGAATTCTAAGGTATATTTATATATCCCTTCAAGAATGTATTCTTTCTCATTCTCTAACATTTTTAGCAATGGTTGTTCCTCTAGTAAAACCTGTATTTCATTGAATAATTTTTCATTCATCTTATTTCATCCATGGTTTTGTCGGTTCAATGATTTTCTTTGGTGTATCAAAAGAATCCGCAAATATATTAGTATTAATATCATTATGTATTATCTGTTTAAATTTTCTATCGTCTTCAATATAGATAAAATTACTCAATACTTCAATCCAATCTTCCATAAGTCTCAATCTTTTGATTGTATATTTTTCAACAAAGTTTTCTCTTAAATCTACAGGATTTAAAACTTTGCCATTTTGCATTATAGATATTGATTTATTTTTGTAGCCAACAACAAAAGATTTAATAATTTCTGATACTGATAAAAACCATTTTTCTTTTACACAGTCTGCAACCAAAGCTGATATTAAAATAGAAGATGGTTTATCGTCACGCAAATTGCTTCGATCATAATAAATATCCCTATGTCTCTTGATAAATTGTACAGCTCTTTGCAAGTTAGATCGATAGTAATATGTTGGTATTTCTTCAACACTAGCAAATTCCATTCTAATATCAAAAGGTATACTTTTAAACTGTTCAACCTTCATATCACTTGTTAAATGCCTATTACTAATATCTAAAAACCAATCACCAAAACCTAAAGGATTGCTAGTTAACCACTCATAAATATCCTTTTTTTCAGTAATCGCAACGGTTTTTTTTACTTTAGAAATGTCAACACCTGAAAGGATTATCACATTTTTAATATCATCAATTTCATCAACTGCTGGTACCACATCCAATGAAAATCCTATTCCATTAGATACTTCTGCATATTCTAGTGTCCAACAATTACTATCTTCTTTTTTGAGTTTATCGGAATATATTCCGCTTTCTTTAATAAGATCTCCTACATCATTTTTTACTCTTTCAGCGTTTGTCTCATCTTTATTTCTCTTCAAAATAGCTAATACATCTAAATCATAATCTTGGTTTTTGCCATCTCTATATGGTTTTATTGTAGTTCCAATTAAAAATGAACCTTGTGGTTGAAAATCTGAATCAAGTCCTTTTTCACTTAAATACTTACACAATGCTATATATTTATCTCTTGCATTTTTCTCCATAGTCGGAGATAAATCTAAGTCACTTAATGAATTTAAAATATAATTGTCTTTATTTAACATATTTACACCTTCCTCTTTCTATTAAGAATTCTATATTCTATTAAAATTTAAGCTCTAGTATCGAAATTTTTAAGCCATTCTAAAAATTTTTCTGTTGTGATAGTTCCATTCTTCATCTTTTTTCTCATATTTTTAACTTCCGATGTAAGCTTTTCAAAATTTTTTTTGGCTTCTCTATTTTCAGGGTGCCTTAATGTAATCATCTTGTATTTCATATAAATTCGACGATATTCTTTAGTTGCTAAATCATTTTTTTCTTTATTAGCTCGTGTAACTTGAGCCCCTATATCCTTACAAATTTTACTTTTATCTTGTGGTGATGGATATCCACAATAAATCATATCAATACGCCCTTCAGGAACGAAATATTCACCACAATTAGCACATTTTATAAATTTTACATTTTTATCTAGACAATGTGCTGTTTCAAATAATATCAATGACATTGATGATTTGATTGTATATATTGAATGAAACTTCCCTTCGAAGTTTGCTATTTTAAAATCTATATGTTGGAAATCTATATTTTCACTAAACATCGACAAAAACACATCTACTTGATTTGCTTCATATTCTTTTTTGCTTACCAAAATAAGAAAACTGTGTTTAAATGCAACAAAACAATCTGCCCACCAATAATAGGCAGATAACAAAAGTTGTTTATTAGTTGAATTACCCGTTTCATAATATCCGCTATCTTCAAAGATAAATTGTCCAACCCTATCTTCTTTTTCAATTTCCTTAAATATAGTATCTAAATCTCCTTGATCCATTTTGAATGTATCTGTAACCAAATCCATAAATTCAAAAGTAACTATTAATGCAGTCACTGTTCCAAATCTATCTTCTAACTCTTGAACAAACCATGGGAAAAATTCAGACAATCCAGTCTCAGAAGTTTTCTCGTCTATCCTTGAATATGACAAAATAATCTCCTTTAAATCAGTAGGGCGCAATCTCGCATATTCAGCAATCATTCCACCTATTGGATATTCTTTTAGCCCTTGATACATAACAACATTTTTTTCACCATCATAATCTACTAACAATCCATCCATTTCCATTGCTACCACCTCCTTAGTTCCGCCAATATATATTAACTGATAAATTTAAATTCGTTGCACAATACATATGATATTTATTGATTGATAACATTATACACTTAAATTTGTAACTATTCAACAATCATAACCAACCATTATTAATTGATAACAAAAAAAAACGGATATATCAAGCTAAATATTGAAACTTTAGAAAATTATACAATAAAAATGCAATAGAAATAAAACGCACTGAAAACCTTATAAATAAGGGTTGCCAGCACGTCTCAGACTACTCCCACTCGGATAGTATTACTTAATGTCAAACATATTTATTCACTAATTACATATATTTTTACTATTTATACTATACTTTTCTCTCAATTGTATTGACTATATAAGCTAACGGTCGCAAAAGCATTATAATTCTATACGTTTTTATATTATATATGTAATATGCTCATTAAAATTTCTATTTACTAATATTAAAATGACCGATAAAGATTAATTCTTAATGAATAAAGGCTTTAAGTCAAACAAATTACCTAAAGCCCAAAGTCAAAATCTATAAATTGTTCACTTACTCAAAATCCTCATATTCCTTTTTTAATCTAGCAGAATACTCATCTTTTGTTTCATCAGTATACAAATACTTTTCTAAAGTATCTGCACTACATCTTCCCTCATTAACATCTTCTAGTGTTTGTTTTGCAGCTTCTTCACCAAATTCATCCAATAATTTACAAAAAGTAGTTGCATCTAACTTGTTTTTCTCTGACATTTTTCCTCCCAATTAACCTCTAGTTTTATAAAATCATAATTCTGTTAAAGCATTTAATATTGCATCTTCTAATGCTTTTTGTTGTGATGCAGTTAACTCTCCTGAAGTACGTATAATGATTGATCCATATACAGTATGTGCTCCACCAGATAAAATTCCACCATCGAATGCAGATAAATAGTCATTTCTTTTTTTGGCTTCTGACACAGTTTTATATACCTCTACACTTCCTCCACAATCAGTTCCATCTTCAATCACATCACCTGTAAATAAACCATACTCATCCTTAACTAAAGGTGATGAAAAATATACTTGTGTAGTGTAACCACCTGGCTTATTTAAATTACCATTAGGATCTTTTTCTTCAGTGACTGCTTCAATTTTATCAATATCTTTTACATTTTTTAACCTTTCAATTATGAAATCGCTTGTAGGATTTAATAGCAATTCATATTTTTTTCTACTATCTTCTAATAGCTTTTGAGCGCTTTTTAAATCATTAATTTCTTCCGTAATATCAATCGCCTCAAGTACCTTTGTTTTTTCATTAATATCCTTTACTTCTCTAGGCATCTTAGGAATATCTATTTCAATTTTTTTTGCACTTTCAATAGTATTTTTTAAAGAAGTTTCAGTAGATTTATCTAATTCCTCTTTATCAAAACTTAATAACTCTTCAGCATTTTTAATTTCTTTTTCTTTTTCTTCAATTTGAAGTTCAATTCTCGTAACTTGAGCATCAAACAGTTCTTTTGCCTTATCATATTCGGGATCTGATTTACAGCCTGTTAGTAATGGGCATACTAACAACATAATAACCAAAATCTTTGAAACCATTTTTTTCATTTTATTTAACTCCTTTCATATCCCTCTTTCACAAGTTATTTATCCATTACAATTTGGACAACTACTATATTCTGATTCATCATATACAGTTCCACAAAAAGGACACATTGTCATTACATTCACCTCGTTTTCTTGTTACTATATGTGTATACATTCTAAATTGTCTAAATAAAAATTCAATTTCAAAATAGTGTAGGTTTCTGTAAAATTGCTTTTTTATTCTTACAAAGACATAATAACACGAAATAGTCTAATATTCCATATTTAAACGCTTTTTCACAAGCGTAATTTAGTTGTATTTTATGTGTCAAAAATCTACACATTTCTGCAAATTTGCTTTTTTTCTATAATATAGACTTTTCGTAAACTTCTGCTCTATATCTAAATGTTGACATTGGCATATCACACGCTTTCGCAGCAGCAATGCCTGTAATTTTCCCATTTTTCCACTTTTGATAAATATTATGAAATTCTATAGGCAATGGCTTAGGGGGGCTTCCAAACCTAACCCCTCTAGCCTTTGCTGCTGCAATTCCTTCGGCTTGTCTTTGTTTAATATTTGTTCTTTCGTTTTCAGCTACAAATGATAAAACTTGTAGGACAATGTCACTTAAGAAAGTTCCCATTAAATCTTTTCCTCGACGTGTATCTAATAATGGCATGTCTAATACTACAATATCAATTTTCTTTTGTTAAAATACGCCATTGTTCTAAAATTTCAGCATAATTACGCCCTAAACGATCGATACTTTTAATATATAAAATATCATCTTTTTTAAATTTTTTTACCATTTTTTGATATTGTGGCCTTTCAAAATCTTTACCAGATTGTTTATCTATAAATATCTTTTTTTTATCTATCTTTAACCCTTTTATTGCCAATAATTGTCGATCTTCATTTTGTTCTTTTGTGCTTACTCTAACATAAGCATATGCATCTTTCATGAAAAATCCTCCCTTACGTAAATTGGAAATATCAAATAATATCAGTTATAGATATATTCCTTCAAAATTATTTCTTTCACAACATTATCAATGTTATTCATTTGTTGAACCCATTCCATTTGGTTGTGTGCTTTTAATTCTTCAGTAACATTCCATTTAGTTTTATATTCTTCAACAAGTCTATCATACATTTCATTGACTTCTTTATCTACTTGTTCAAGATAAGTTGATAATTCATTCTTAGCCATCAATGAAAATAAATGTCCTTGTTCATTTTCTTTTAAATATTTAATTTTCATTCTTGCAAAATATGAATTTGCTTTTACTTCTTCAAGTCCTTTTAAATTTGGAAATAAACAATCATTCACTTCACTATAATTAATATCTTTCATATCTGTTTTTACCTCTTTCTTCTTGAATGTTTGATATTGTTTGTTCCATTTGTTTAGAACGTTTTTCAATACCATTACATAATTTCATTTGTTTTCTTAATTCTTTAATTTCTTTGGAATAAGACTTTGTTTCAGTTTGTAATTTACTTTTAAAATCAGTATCCTTACAACGTCTAATTCTGTTATAAAGTTTTTGTCTTTGTTCTAACTTTTCTTTTAACTTAGTTTCAATATTCAATTGAATTTTTTCTAAATCATCTATTGTTTTAATATCATATTTAAACATTAAAATCGTTTGATCTGATATTTCATCCATATGTTTTAATGCTTGATAATACTCTTTGCTATGCTTAAATCGTCTTGAATTTGGTTTAGGTAAAATACCTAGTACATATTGATAATGTATAATTAATTTTTGAAATCCAGTTAACTCTCCACGTTCATATTTCTTACACCAATAATCAATATCAAAGTTTTTCTTATCATATATTGTTTGTATCTTAATTGGATGTCCTAATATTCTTTCTCGAATACTTTCAAATGTATAACTATTACCAAGTGATTTTACTCTAATAAATTTACTAGATGATACTTGTCTTATCTTAAAACCATCCTCAGCCCCTTTAACTTCAAACCCCATTGTATCCAATTCTTTCACAAAACTTGTGAATGTTAAACTAATTGAAATTGCATAATCAATAGATTCTTTTGCTAATTCTCGTAAAGGTTTTTCTCGGTAATAATTATCTTTTTCTTTTGTTTTATCAATAACTGATAAATGATATTTTCTACATAAGTCATCTGAAACTTCTCTCATATTATGAATATCTTTATTAGTATTACAATATCGTTTACCATCAACACATGAAGTTGCATTAATCAAAAAGTGATTATGAATATGTTCAGTATTTAAATGTGTTGCAACAACAACTTCAAAATGATCTCCCCATAATTTATTGGCAAATTCAACTCCAATTTGATGTGCAAGTTCTGGCGTAACTTCACCTGCTTCAAATGATTGATAACCATGAAACGCTAATATTTCTTTATTATCATTAAACTGTTTCTTCGTATTAGTCATTGAGGAATACGGATCATGATACACACAGTTTATGCAAGTTACATATTCCTTTTCAAATGTCTTTTTATCATTCGTTACATAATCAACAACAGTTTCTAGTGCAACAGTTTTCTCTTTGTTTGATACATAATCAACCATATGGTCTAATCGACTTCTCACTGCCCATATACGTGTTGTAGCCATTATTTTATCGGTGTCCTTACTTGTTTATCAAGATTTTTAATCATGTCCTCTAGTTGATTTAAAACAGTTCTTACATCGGTTTCTAATATCGGTTGTTGATAAAGCTGTCTAACTAATTGATTTAGATTGACTCCTATATGATTAAATTCATTGATAAGTTTATGATATTCAAGTGGTGGTTTTTCTTTTGGAACAATACCACTTATAAGTGAACGAATATATCGTTCTCGACTATATCCTGATTTGATAACTCTGTCATTTAACAATGATAACTCATCATCATTTAGTCTAATTTTAATATTATTTCTACTTGCCATCAGCATCAACTCCTTTCTCATGGGTATTAGGGCTACCCTAACTTGTGTATTTCGTCCCCGAAATACGTTGCTTGCTAATACAATAAGACACGATTTTAGTCTTTTATCATATGATTCTTTCATTATGAAACATCAAGATATACCGGGTATACTGGTATATGCGTATACCGATATACCTGGTATATTGCTACATTTACTTTAGATTGGTTCATATCCTCGTAAATGTACTTTTTGAATTTTCCCATCATCTGATTCAACATTCTTTGTTGTATCAAAGTATTTATATACACCACTAGAAACAGCTGAAAATTGTTTTGAAAAGTTTGCCACACTTTGAGGAGTTACATAATTATCCTTACACCAAGTAATATAAATAGAATAAATATCTCGTGTTAATGTTCTCTCATTTAAAGGTTTCATATCCTTGAAGAATGAATAAATAGGAGAAGATATATTAAAAAACAAATCCTTCATATCATGATCATCTTGAATGTCTAGAAATCTATCAAGAACACATAATTTTTTATATCCCTCATAACACCAATTAAAAATACCTGATAGATTTTTTGCTAACCTTTTTTCTAGATTTCGATTTACCTTCTTTTGATGTTCTCCTTTAGGTTCATCAACGTATTGATTTACAAACTTCACATAGGATAATCGTCGAATAAATCCATAATTGATTTCTTTTGAATAAGGTATTTCATTTAACGCAAATATCAATTTGGCTCTTGGTTTAAAATTATAAAAATCTTTATCCTTATAACATGCCGAAACAGTTTCACCAACAACTACCTTTTTGTTATCGTCAATAGAAATGTGAACTTTTTTGTTTAATATTTATTTTAGATATGATATACTAGTAATAACGAATGGTGGTGAGATAAAAAATGAATATAGGAGAAAGAATTAAATATGTACGAATGCTAAGAGGAATGCGACAAGAAGAACTTGCCGGCAAAGTAGGTCTTGGTTATAACGAAAATGGTCGTACTCGTATCTCTCAATATGAAAATGGGAAACGAACACCTAAAGAAGATATGCTTGAAAAAATCAGTGAAGCATTAGATGTTGAATCATATTATCTAAGCACAAAAGAACATACGGCAATTTTGGACTTCATTTTTATGTTGTTTGATTTTGATCAAGACAACCTATTTAATATTACAAAAGAAAATGAACGTTACTTAATAGACTTAGACTATAACATCTTACTTGATGACTTAATGGAAGAATGGATGCAAAAAAAAGCTGATTTAAGAAGTGGTAAAATCAGCAAAGAAGAATACATAGACTGGAAAATTAATTATACTGGTAAAAAATAACTAACTATTAAAATATACATAACTAAGTCTAGTGGTATCAAAACGGTATCAGAACAACCCTTAAATATGCAAAAAACGCCCATTTCTAGGCGTTTTTTTCGATTTCAATTGTTATTCCCACTCAATTGTAGCAGTAGGTTTTGGTGACAAGTCATAACAAACACGATTGACATTTGCTACTTCCTTCAAGATACGATCTGTAATCTTCATCAACACTGGCCATTCAATCTGTTCGATTGTCGCAGTCATTGCGTCGACTGTATTTACAGCACGAATGATCACAGGATACTCAAAGCATCTTGCATTATCTCTAACACCAACAGATTTGAAATCAGGTACAACTGTGAAATACTGCCAAACTTTTTTATCCAATCCGGCATTATGGAATTCTTCTCTTAAAATTGCATCCGCTTCACGAACTGCTTCTAAACGTTCTTTTGTAATTGCGCCTAAACAACGAACACCTAAACCAGGTCCTGGGAAAGGCTGACGGAATACCATTTCATCAGGCAATCCTAATTCTAATCCACATGCACGCACTTCATCTTTAAATAACATACGTAATGGTTCAACTAAAGAGAAACCTAAATCTTCTGGAAGTCCACCAACATTGTGGTGAGATTTTACCATCTTAGCAGTTTTCGTACCACTTTCTACGATATCAGGATAAATTGTACCCTGTCCTAAGAAGTCAATACCTTCCAATTTGCGTGCTTCTTCTTCAAACACACGAATAAATTCAGCACCAATGATTTTACGTTTCTTTTCTGGATCAGCAACGCCTTCCAGTTTGCCTAAGAATCGCTCACTTGCATCTACATAAATCAAGTTTGCGTCTAACTGGTTTTTGAAAACTTCTACAACACTTTCAGATTCACCTTTTCTCATCAATCCATGATTTACGTGAACACATACCAGTTGTTTTCCAATGGCTTTGATCAATAAAGCCGCAACAACAGAGCTGTCAACACCACCTGATAATGCCAGCAACACTTTCTTATCTCCCACTTGTTTACGAACCAATTCAATCTGATCTGCCACAAAGTTTTTCATATTCCAGTTTGCTTCAGCCTTACATGTATCAAATACAAAGTTCTTTAAAACATTCAAACGTTCTTCTTTATCATCAGACCACGCATCCATTGCATTTTCGCATTTTGCTAGTTCATGACCTACTGACATTACAGGATAACCTGCTTCATATACATGCTCACATACATCAATACGCACGCCATCTACGATATGATTAGGTCCGCCATTAATGATAATACCTTTTACATTTGGAAGGTTTGTTAGTTCTTCTTTTGTGATATCATGTGGATAAATTTCACTGTATACACCTAATTCACGAATTTCTCTGGCAAGTCTAGTGTTTTCTTCACTACCTAAGTCTAAAATTACAATCATGTCCTGTTTCATTAGTTTTTCTCCTATCTTTTCATCTTCGCCTATAGTTTATCACATTTGATAAATCTTTACATATATTTATGTGGAAAAAGACAGATTAAATTTTACATAATCTGCCTTTCTATAATCTAATCTTCGTCGTCTTCTCTACCATCAAAGCAATATGTACAAAGTTTACATTTTTCTAATCCAATGGCTTCTACCATATCATCAATACGGTGATAGCGTAAAGATGTGAAATTTGATCTTTGACGGATTTCTTCACACATATTATTATAACGTTCACTATCTGGATCAGCATATTCTGCAAGTACTGCATCAGATACATCATCACCCTCCAGTTTACGGATAACACGGCGTGTAATCAAATCCATTTCAGAACTTGAACGTGAGAAATTCAAATATTTACAACCAAAAATAATTGGTGGACAAGCAGGGCGAACATGTACTTCTTTTGCGCCACTGTCATATAAGAACTCGGTTGTTTCTCCAAGCTGTGTTCCACGTACGATGGAATCATCGATCAGCAATAATCGCTTATCTTTAATCAATTCCTGAACAGGAATCAATTTCATTTTCGCAATCATAGAACGCTGTGCCTGACTGGTTGGCATAAAAGAACGTGGCCATGTTGGTGTATACTTAATAAATGGACGGGCAAATGGAATGCCTGATTGATTTGCATATCCTACTGCATGTGCAATACCTGAATCAGGAACACCTGCAACACTGTCCACATCAACACTATCTCGTTTTGCTAATAATTCTCCACAGCGATTACGCATACATTCTACATTTACACCTTCATAAGTAGATGTTGGATATCCATAGTAAACCCATAAGAATGAACAGATTTTCATCTTATCCATTGGTTTTTGTTTAACTTCAATACTTGATGGTGTGATAAATACAATTTCACCAGGTCCTAAATCACGATAATGGTGATATCCTAAATTTAAGAATGCGCTACTTTCAAAAGTTGCACAGAACCCTGTAGGTTTTTCACCTAATACAATTGGTGTTCTTCCTAAACGATCTCTTGCGGCATAAATTCCATCTGGCGTCATAACCAGAATGCTCATACTGCCTTTTACCAGATTTTGAACATAACGCAATCCATCCACAATTGTTTCTTCATGATTAATAAGTGAAGCTACTAATTCGGTAGGATTTACCTGACCTGTACTCATTTCCAGAAAGTGTGTTACACCTCTTTCAAAGCATAAATCCTGTAACTCAGCAATGTTGTTGATTCGTCCAACAGTTGTGATGGCAAATGATCCTAAATGAGATTTTACCAGCAGTGGCTGTGCTTCGTTATCAGAAATACATCCGATACCTAAATTTCCTTGAAATTCATCAATGTCTTTTTCAAATTTTGTACGGAACGGTGAATTTTCAATGTTATGGATGGCACGGGCAAAGCCTTTTTCTCCGTGGATTGCCATTCCACCTCTCCTTGTTCCCAGATGTGAGTGGTAGTCTACACCAAAGAACACGTCTAATACACAATCTTCTTTTGAAGCTACTCCAAAAAAACCGCTCATAATTACCTCCAATTAAACTCTCTTTTTGTTTTGTACAAACGTACATTACAATTTTACTCTATTTTTTGTCTGATGAATATAGAAATGTAAAATTTTGTGAAAAAATCTTTTGAATCGTCAGATTGCATACCCTTTCATCCCTGATTTCTGATTTTTCTTCAAGCATTCTACATGACAGAGCGTTTTTTTTCCTATATAATACAATCGCAAATAAAGAAAGAGAGGACATTGACTATGGAATATATGTGTAGTGTATGTGGATATATCTATGATGGAGAAGATTTTTTAAAGGAACCAGCGGATTATCAATGCCCATTATGTGATGCTGGCAAAGATGAATTTCGCCCACGTAAAATTGAAAATGAAGTAAATGCCGCTACCAATGAATATCATAAAAAAGTAAAAAATACACAAGAATAATCTTTCGCCATACCCCCATTCATTTTAATGAAAAACGAAAATGATCGTGCAAGCAAATTAGCCTATACGATCATTTTTTATAATTCTTCAAAATATACAATTTCTTCTTCGGTATCACAAAATCCACTTGCAATCTCATACAACATATCTTCAAATCCACTATTACCAATAGCATATTGTTCCATCATAGAATCCATCACCATTTTTCTAGCATTCCAAGAAATATTTTTCTCTTTGCCCATTTTTGATAATTCCCATAATAGGAAAATAGCATCATCTTCTTCTCTATAATCGCCACCACCATATTCATTGAATGCCATAACTGTTGGCAATATTCTTTCATCCCATAAATTTATAAATTCAGCATCTTGTGCTTCTTCTTTACGCTTTTGATCATTCTTTTCATACCAATCGTTAATGAGCTCCTCGCCTTCTGGATTTAATTTTAAAAGCTCATATATTATTTGAATACAGTCAGTTTTTAATGCATTTTCCAGTAATTTATTTAGTGTTTTTTTCTCCATCTAAAACTTCCTTTACTTTCTCTTTCTTTTTACATTCCATACAGACAATATGTGTCGCATATCGTTTTTCTACGACTTCATTACCACTTTTTGAAAAGCGTAACATTTTCTTTGTTTTCTTATGGCGATAGCATGTCCAGTTTTCTTTATAGCCATTTTTCATCGCATATTGATGATATGCCTTTAAAAAAGTATTCAAATGACCTAGATTAGATCCACAAACTCTTTCTAAATATGGAATTTCACCTTTTTGCCATCGACTAACATCTTTAGGATTTAACCATCCCAAAGATACCATCGTATCAATACAAGTAGCATATCCTCTTTGATATAATTGTTGTCGTATCGAAGCTTCTGTTTTTGATGTAATCTGTTCCTTATTCATAAATCACCCATTGATCTCCTTTTTCAATTCTTTGTATTTTTCCTGTAGTTTTTTTCTTGGTGTTACTTTTTTTGCGACAGCCATATACTCATATACATCCACCCAATCTTCATCAGCTCCAAAAATATCAATATAATCCAGCATTTTATACATTGATACTTCTTCATCTTTTTCTTGATCATATTTCAGATAATCATCTACTTCTTTTTTACCAATGCCAAATGCTGTTAAAAAGATGAAAATCAAGTCATTATATTCCCTCATAACGGAAACTAACTCATAAGGTCTTTGATATTTAGATTTATATTTTTTTAATTTATCTGATACATTTTCACGCATGATCTTTGCGATTCTGATGACATCTTTTCTTTGCTCTTCCAATTCATAGTTTGCTAATAATCTATCATATAATTCTATATGCAATGTCATAGAATCTAAATCTATATTACAAGCCAATTGTATCATTAATTTAATTGCTTTATCATCTAGTCCTAAAGGAATCATTCTTTCAATAATACAATTATATAAATCTACCTGACTTATATAACCAACAGAGCCAAAAGGATCATCTGTATCAAACAAATATACGCCACAAGCATTTGTTAATAATTTATATTAATAACATTTTATATACTTCCACAAACGCTTCATTTACCAATTTCACATCTTTATCTTTTAAAGTATCTCGTAATTCTTTTACTTTCATATGATTATTCCTTTCCATTGGTTTTTTATATCATATCATGAACATAATTTAACCACTATGCCATTTTATATAATATTTGCTTCACTTTTATCAAATGATTATATTTCATAATTTCGTATCTTCATCTTCTAAATATTCCTTCATTTCTTTTTGCCAATACGCCTTATCTTCCTCTGTAATTTTCCGTATTATTCTGCATGGATTTCCAGCCGCGATTACACCATCACAAATATCATTGGTTACCACGGAGCCAGAGCCAATTACCACATTATTTCCTATTGTCACACCTGGATTAATGACAACATTTCCACCAATCCATACATCATGACCAATGGTAACACCTTTACCACATTCAAGTCCCATATTTCTAACCATGGCATCAATTGGATGTGCAGCAGTATAGATACTTACTCTTGGTCCTAAAAACACATGATCGCCAATTCGTACTTCTGCTTCATCCAATATCAATAAACCGGTATTCGCAAAAAACTGCTTTCCAATATAAATCTGTGCACCCTTGTCACAAAAAAATGGTGGAATGATATTGGCATCCTCTTCTAAATGACCAAAAATTCCCTTTAAAATCCGCATACTTTCTTCTTGATGATCATATGGCAATGCATGGAATTTCTCTAAAGCTTCCCGACAATTCTCCCAGGCATGATCTTGTATATGATATGGATTATATAGTTTTCCCGCCAGCATTCGTTGTTTATCATTCATTATTTTTCCTCACTTTTCTCTAATCTTATTTTCTTTCTGCATTATATAATTTGTCAACAGGATTCCTTTACGTTCCACCTGCTGTTTTTTTACCACCTTATATCCTCTGTTTAGAAAAAATGGCTTTGCGGTGATCGATGCATGAGTAGAAAACATTTCAGCATTACTTTGCTTTTCTAATCGATTACAAAGCTTTGTAGCAATGCCTTCATTTTGATGATCCTTATGTATAAACAAATGATCAAGATATCCATTTTCCTCCATATCCGCAAACCCTAAGATTTCCCCACATCTTACATAAACCAAAGTGGTATTTTGTGATAAATGCTCATTCCATACCTTCTCATTCGCTTTACCATCTGCCCATACATCCAATTGTTCTTTTGTATAATCTTTCGCATTTATATGATGAACTGTTTCATAAAACAAACACAGAATTTGCGATAAATCTTCCTTTTGATAAGGACGTATCCATTCATATTCCTTCATTTCTATCTCCTTATACCATTTCTGTTCTGTATCAATATCAACTTGGTATTCATAATATTCTTCTGAAGCATCTAATTGTTCACGATTTCCTCCACATTCCATAAATATCCTTTTTGCCTTTTTCAGATTGTCATTATATTCTGTTTCATATGCTGGTATCTTTAAAAGGATTGTGAAAAAAGCTGATAACAAACCTGTCTGAAAATATAAAATCAATTGTGCCTCCTTTATATCTCCAGCCTGTAATTGATCGAAAAATGGTATGAAGGTTAAACAAAAAATAACCAGCAAGAACAAGCAAAATTCATCATGATCATTTACCGGACTATCATGACGTTCCTTTATTCCCCCATTTAAAGACCTGTAATATCGACCAGGATATAATATAAAGCTGCTTTTAACCCATGGTTGATCTCGTTTCATACTACCCGCATATCCTATAACTGTAACAATGCTTTTTACAACAACATAACTAATCGCAGAAATCCCCATTCCCTTTAATATATCTATCTTAAATTCTCCAGTAGTCATCAACACTGCAATGATATGAAAAAATATAATAAATCCGCTGACTATTATAAATCTTGTCTTCTTTGCTTGTATGACAGGTAATATATAGAACCTTATCGTTCGCATAAACTTCGCTATCATGATATCACCTCATCGCTATTATAACATGTTTTTATATATGAAATATTTGGAAGCTTGTTTTATTAACTTTCCTAATGCGTAAAAAAGATGCAAGCCATCCATACCTGCATCTGTTAGTTCTTATCTTCTTTGTAGTAATACAATACTTTCAACGTGTGTATCATTGTCCAAACTCATTTCCATATCTTCCTCAATAATCGGAAGCTTGAATTTGATAGATTTGAGCCACTGACCGTTCGGCTGCCGTTCCTCGTAGATATGGATTTCGGAGATCAGTGATTCCATAATCTTTCGCTTCTCCTGCTCATCCATGACGGCGTACAGCTTTTCAAAATAAATCAGCACTTTGTAGATATTGTCAGCAGTGAGTTTCTCTGCTTCAATTGCCATTTTCTTTGCTCTGGCTTCAATCAACAGATTCTCTGTATCTTCTATCTTATCATACATCTTATAAAGGCGATCATCAAGGTCTGCTTTACGCCTGATGTAGTGCTTATCATCCGGGTCAAGGGTATCAATCTCATCAATCAAACGAGACTTTGTGGCATAGCTCTGACGGAGCTGCTTTTCATAATTGGCAATCTCCTGCTCAATGGCAGAGGTGTCTATCTTCATATTGATTTTTTGCTGCATCATCGCCGCAAACTTCGGATTGCTGACCAGCTTGATAATAACCTCTGCAACGGCACTGTCCAGCAGTTCTTCATTGATTTGCTTCTTGTATTCGCATTTGTGACCCCGAGTCATGTTGCGATGTTTACATCCATAATAAAAGAAATCCTTATATTTTGTGCCGTCTGCTTTATGCTTGATGCTTTTATTGCCGTACATTCCGGCTCCACAAATAGGACATTTGAGTAATCCGGTCAGCAGGTGTACCTTATTATCTTTGCCGTTGTTGACTTTTTCATATTTTTTCGCCTGGGCAAGCAGTTTTACCTGTGCTTCGTGCCAGAGTTCTTCTGATACAATGGCTTCATGCAGACCATCAACCAACAGATAATTTTCCTGCTCCACAAGTCGGTAATCATTACGAGTTCCATGTACCTTTTCCGTTCTTCTCCTGCCGTAAGCGATTTTACCGCAGTAAACGGGGTTTTTCAAAATTCTGCGAATCAGTGCTGCATCAAACAGAGGATTTTTTCCATTCTGTCTCTGAATCTTATTGATACCGTGATTGGCAAGGTATTTCGCAAGACCATTTGCCCCCATATCGGTATGCACATACTGGTCAAAGATAATGCGGATTGCTTCGGCTTCTTCCTCGTTGATATACAGCATACCTTTCTCCAATTTGTATCCGTAGGGAGCAAATCCGCCGTTCCATTTACCCTCACGTGCTTTCTGGATTCTGCCCTCCATCGTCTGAACACGGATATTCTCACGCTCAATCTCAGCAACCGCAGACAGCACGGAAATCATCAGCTTACCGGCATCCTTGGAGGAATCAATGCCATCCTCCACACAAATCAGATTGACACCGAAATCCTGCATCACCTGTAAGGTGGAAAGCACATCTGCCGCATTTCTGCCGAAACGGGATAACTTAAACACCAGCACATAGGACACGCCATCCTTACCGGACTTAATGTCCTCCATCATGCGGTTAAATTCCAATCTGCCCTCGATGGACTTTCCCGATTTACCGGCATCCTCATATTCACCAACAATCTGGAAGTCATTGAACTCAGCATAGGCTTTCATTCTTGATTTCTGAGCATCTAAGGAGTAGCCGTCTACCTGAACGGCAGTAGATACTCTCGTATAAATATATACTTTTATTTTTTCTTCTTTCATATCGCCATCCTCATTTGTGCCACAGCTTGTGGCATAATTCAGTTTTCATCATCCGTTACTCTTTGCCGTCAGTTTTCTGTTCCAGCATTTTAATGGAATTTAGGTAATCTGTTTCCACATCACTGAGCGTTCTTGCCTTGTATTTTCGATATTCATCTGTGGCTTTATCTACCGCCTGTTTATGAGAAATGCTTCCATTTCCTATTAAAAGCTGTTCTCCGCTCATGGTAAGGATGCGATCCAGATGTTCTGCCCAATCCTGCATGGTCATTACCTGTTCACGCTCTGCCTGACGCTCCGCAAAATCCAGATAACCGGATACGAGCTGTCCCATAGCACGAAGCTCTTTCTCATCCAGATAGTTTTTCGCAATAACTGCTTCTTTGAGTGTGGGCTGATTTCCGGCGAAGGTGGTCAGTCCCATGAACTCTTTTTCCGCATCAGCTCTGCTGTAAATCACTTCTGCCGCAGTCTGTCCGTGAATGGCATAATGAATTTTGTTCTGAACTTTTTTGAAGAACCGGATAGAAATTTCCGCTTTCGGGTCATAGTCAATGCTGGTGGCATAGATTTCAAGCACCTGACGATAAAATACCTTTTCCGAAGCACGAATGTCTCTGATTCTTTCAAGCAGTTCCTTAAAATATCCACCGCCGCCCAGATTTTTCAATCGTTCATCGTCCATGGCAAAACCTTTTTTCATATATTCTTTGAGAATATTGGTTGCCCAGATTCTGAACTGTGTGCCACGCTTGGATTTTACACGATAGCCAACGGAGATGATAACATCAAGATTATAGTAATCTACATCATATACTTTTCCGTCAGCGGCAGTGTAGGCAAATTTTGCCCAAACTGATTCTTTGACCAGTTCGCCTTCCTTAAAGATATTTCTAACGTGCTTTCCGATAACGCTTCTATCTCTCTGGAACAGTTCTGCCATCTGGTCAATGGATAACCAGACGGTATCTTCATCAAATGTGGTTTCAATTTTCGTCAATCCATCTTCTGTTGTGTAAATAATCATATTGGATTTTTGATTCATATCGTCATAATTGTTCACCGAAACACCTCATTCCTATTTGTGCAACGGGGTGTTGCACTTTTGTTCTATGTAGCTCTATGCGTAGAGAATAGCAGCTCCCACATAGAGTTTGGACACTTATTCCACGTCTATTATATCATTGAATTTTTGTTGAATCAATAGTGTCCTTGGATTCTTCGGAGTCATTTTCTTCCTCCAAACAAGACGGCGGCTCCGGAAGATTATCAATATCCAGAACCGCCGCATATTTCTCTATTAAG
>OGXN01000699.1_pt1 | contig 39796 bp, 39 predicted proteins | sample 1576281 | NCBI WGS metagenome assembly OGXN01 (sample SAMEA3541494, study PRJEB24748) | human gut metagenome | biome: human gut; feature: human-associated habitat; material: faeces | place: China | collected 2012
AAAAGCCCGGCGACCGTTCCCGTTATCCGGTCGTTTCCATTGTTCCGAACGAAAGCGAGGGGAATTTGCGTAAAGTAACTGAAGCATTTAAGCCAATAAAATTGATAGAAGAATGAAGAAAATTATTTTGTTTTTAGTGATATCAGTAATGTGTGTAAGCGTGTATGCCCAAACTGTAGTAGAGGTTGAAACGTTGAAAGTAACAGACCTTGGGAACCAAAAATTGTGGGCTGCAAAGGTGAATGGGTGTATAGACCATTATTACATTATGCTTAAAACTAGTAATATATATCAAAAGTATATTACTGTTTACCTTGGGGATAAGGAGGAAGCTATAAGGTTACTCCGGTTTTTGTATGACTTAAATTCTAAGGGTGGAACCTATATACATCTGGAAAATAGGACTAACAACGTAGTTTCATGGAATAGATTAGGCTATTATACAGTATTCTCTGAGGGGAGGGTATTAAAAGGACATATAAGAAAGCAAAATATTAAGGGCTTTATCGCAGAATTAAACCAATAATGTTTGATAATTCAAATAAAACATCTATTTTTGCAGCATAAACAATCGACCGTTACCGATTGAAAGATATTTGCTAATTAGCTACAAAGCCCCTTTTAGATGTGTAACGGCTCTAATTGGGGCTTTTCTTTTTTAATTATGACTTACAATATTTTGATTGACCAAAGATTCGCCGTTGCAAATGAACTGACTATTGTTCAAACAACAACGCTTGCAGCGTGTATGACATTGCCAACGTGGACTAATACAATTACGGTTGATGGCATTGTTTGGTATCAATATTCAGAAACAAAAATGGTAGATGATTTTCCGTTGCTTTTTTCAATCCCTAAAAGAGTTTACAAAAACATTAAAGAACTTGCAGACAGAGGATTTATTGAGTTGAGTTCTTTTGGGAAAACAAAGTATCTAAGATTTACAGAAAAATGTAAAACATGGAACAGAAGCGAAACGGACTTTAATCAGTCCGAAAACGGACTACAAGACTATAATATTAATATACAGCAGTCCGAAAACGGACTAAACAACAGTCCGAAAACGGACTTTAATCAGTCCGAAAACGGACTACAAGACTATAATATTAATAATAATAATATTAATAATACTATGAAGAAAGAGGCTAAAGCCTCAAAAGAAAATCCAAACGGATTTTCACAAGACAATTTTTCAAACGAAGAAAAAACAGTTAAAGCAAGTATTGTTTATGGGTTTACCCCGGAATTGTTGGACGTCAGAAAACAAGTAATTGATAAAGTTGATAATTACTTTGCAAAACTTGTATTCCCATTTGATAGCGATGAATTTAAACGGAACTTTTATATTTTGATGTGTCAACCGAAATGGAGAACGTCGCAAAAGAGTTTTTCAGCGATACAAGCAAACTTAAATGGTTTGAGTAAATACCAGGAAGAATTTGCGCTGATTCTGATAAAAGAAAGCATTTCAAAAGGTTGGGCGGCGTTAGAATATGATTCAACCCCCGAAAAATACGAAAAATGGGAAAAAATGAAACGTTCCGTAAAGACAGAGCAGCAAAGCAGCAAAGAAATTGCGGATATGATGAAGTATTTAAACAATGATTTTGATTGATATGGGAGCAATTGAAAAAAAAGAAAATACGGCGTTAGAAATATATAATACCAAGCCCGGAACAAAAGCCATTGAAGTACGCCGTAGAATGGTGCAATTGCCGGAGGTTGCCAAAGCATTAAACCCAGTTGAAAAATATGTTTTCGCAGCGTCAACAAAAACACCAATTGCGGAAATTGACGATGCAAAATTAGTTGAAAATCTTTCGTTACTGTTTAAGCGTATAGCAATAGACGTTGGTTATATAATACCACAGAATGAAAATGATTGGAATTATATACAATCCCGGTTGTTGGATATTCTGAAACGTTATTACTCAGATATGACGTTGGCTGATATTAAGATGGCTTTTGAATTGGCGACGACCGGAGAGTTAGACGAATATTTGCCGAAAGATAAACAAGGGAATCCGGACAAAAACCATTATCAACAGTTCAACGCCGATTACTTTGCAAAGATTATGAAAGCATACAAGCAAAAGCAGACAGATGTAATTGCCAAAGCATACAAAGCTATACCGGGAAAAAACAATGAAATTTCGCCGGAGCAAATCCGGAGATTTGAGATACAAAGACAATGGCGGAACCGTTATATTTTCCTTTGCTACAAATACACCGGGAAATTAATATTGGGGCTAACTGATGATATGTTTTTGTATGAATGGTTGCAAAAATGCGGGTTGGCTGATGATGTACAAGTTAAAGAGGACGACCGCAAAGAAGCGTTTGCCCGGTATATGCAGCGTGTAGCCCGTGGAATGATAAACCAATATACAGCGTTTCAAGTTCGCCGAAAAGGAACCGAAAGCCCGGAAATTGATTTTACGGCGTTTGAGGTTGCCCGGAAAAAGGAGATTATAAAAGCATTTGACCGGATGATTTCCGAGGAAATGCAAGTTGATAACTACATGAAGTTTTAAATATGGAACTATTTATTGTTTGCTTTATAATTGGCGTAATAGGTTATTTTACAAAAGCGGGAGGATATAAAGATGAAAATTGAAAAATGTGGAAACATAACATTAATAAACGGGGATTGCATGGAGTTTATGCAATCCCAAAGTGATAAATCTTTTGATTTGGCAATTGTTGACCCGCCATACGGAATTGATTACGCTGCAAAACCTGCAAGGTCAAAGCATGAAAAAAAGAATTGGGATAATGATATACCAAATGATATTTATTTTAACGAACTTTTCAGAATTTCTAATAAATGTATAATATGGGGTGGAAATTATTATAAATTGCCTCCATGCCAATGTTTTATATTTTGTTGTATTGATACCCATAGATTCACTGGCAATTTCATCTTCACGTACAGAAATACAGGCACGTCCATGTGAAGAACGAACAAAGTTGTGTACAACCAGAATGCTAATGACGATAAAAATAAATACTAATGGAAATGTTGTCAGTTTAGGAATACTGCTTAAGCCAGCAGCACCACCCGTGATTTCCATATTTTGAATTGCAATACGAATGACTTCTGAAAAGCCTAATGTTGCGATGGCAAGATAATCTCCACGCAAACGAAGAGTTGGAATAGCAACGATTAAAGCAACAATAGATGTAATGATCGCACCAATCAACATTCCTAAAAATAGCCCTCCCATATTAGGGATTTTCAATAATGTAATAGCTGCACAATATGCGCCAATTGACATAAAACCTGCATGTCCTAAAGAGAACTGTCCGGTAAAACCGATAATCAGGTTAAGTCCTAATGCTAATATAATATTTATACCAATCGTAATAATTGTTACCTGATAAGTATTTGGAATCAAATTTCCCATAATCATTGCCTGAAAGATACCAAAGATCACACATGCAATGATGGTCCATATCAAATTGCGTTTTGTAAATTGATTTTTCATAGACGATTCCTCCTAAACTTTCTCTTTCACATTTTTACCAAGTAAACCACTTGGTTTGATGATCAGAATAATGATCAGGATCAGATATACGACAGCATCTTTTACCATAGAGAAGCCATATCCACTAGCTAATGTTTCAAGAATACCAATAGCCTCTCCACCTAGCATTGCGCCAGGAATAATTCCGATACCACCAAATACTGCGGCGATAAATGCTTTTAGACCTGGTATCATCCCCATTAAAGGGTCAATAGAGTTATAATACATACCAATCATAACACCAGCAGCACCGGCTAATGCACTACCAATGGCGAAAGTAAATGAAATTGTGTGATTTACATTGATTCCCATTAATTCTGCTGCATCAGGATCTGTAGACACGGCACGCATTGCTTTACCAATTTTGGTTTTCTTAACGATCAACTGTAAAGCAATCATTAATACAATAGAAGTAATGAAAATCATAATCTGATGATTACTGATTTGAAGTCCAGCAACGGTATACACTTCTTTAGGGAAGAAATCAGCTGGATATGTACGAATGTTTGGTCCCATTACATACATCATTGCATATTCCATAAATAAGGAAACGCCAATTGCAGTTATCAAAGATGTAATTCTTGATGCGTGACGTAATGGCTTATATGCAATCTTTTCAATTAGTACACCTGTAAACATACAGATCAACATTGCGATAATCAAAGTTGGGAAAAATCCTAACCCCCATGATGTAGAAGCAAAGAAACCAACATATGCACCTAACATATAAATATCACCATGTGCAAAGTTAATTAATTTGATAATTCCATAGACCATGGTATAACCTAGAGCGATCAATGCGAAAATACTACCTACCGACAGACCATTGATCAGCTGTTGTAAAAATATTGTCATACGAATACCCCTTCCTATATACATTTGAAACGTCAAATAAGGTGAAAGTGCGCTTTCACCTTATTTATGTTGTTTATCAAATATCTTCTTATTTTGTTACATCAACATCAACAGCAGAAGCCTGTTCGCCATCTTTTAATTCAACGAATTTAATTGATTTAATAGGTGTGTGATCATCATCCATTGAGAATGTTCCTGTAACACCTGTGAAGTCTTTATATGCAGCAATTGCATTTGTAATTGCTTCTGGATCATCACTACCAGCTTTTTCGATTGCATCTTTAACAAAGTAAGCTAAGTCATATCCTAATGCAGCAAATGTATCAGGAGCTTTATCATATTCATCTTTATAAGCTTTCAAGAATGCATCAACTTTTTCGTTCTTTTCTGTAGTAGAGAAGTGAGTAGTGAAGAATACGTTATTTAATTTATCTGCACCAACAACTTCTTTTAATTTAGGTGAATCAAATCCATCAGGTCCTAAGATTGGTTTTTCAATACCAGCTTCACGAGCCTGTTTTACGATCTGACTTGCTTCTTCATAATAACCTGGAATCAACATTGCATCATAATCTTTGCCTTTGATTTTTGTTAATACAGAACTGAATTCTTTATCACCCTGTGTATAGCTTTCATTTCCAACAATGTTTCCACCTAATTTTTTGAATTCATCAGAGAATACTTTTGTTAAACCTTTTGCATAATCACTTGAGTTATCAGAATATACTAATACATTTTTCCATCCTTTATCAAAAGCAGCTTTTGCTAATGCTTTCCCCTGGAATGAATCAGAGTAACAAATTTTAAAGCCATATGGCTGTACACTTCCATCAGTTTTCAAAGTCGCATCATCTGCTGTAGCTGAAGCTGAAAGTGTTGGAATTTTGTTTTCTGAAGCCATTTCAAATGCCTGTTTTGTCAATGATGAAATTGCAGGTCCTAAAATAACCTTAGATCCATCCTGTACCAACTGATTATAAACGGTTGGCATGTCTGTATCACTTGTTTTATTATCCAATACATCTAAATCAATTTTCTTTTGTTTGTCGCCGACTTTTACACCGCCAGCAGCATTGATTTCTTTAACAGCTAATTTAATGCCATCAACGTGACTTGTTCCATAAGTAGCTGCTGTTCCTGTTTGTTCATAGTTTACGCCCCATTTAACTGAATCTTCATTAGAGCCTTCATCTTTACTGCCGCAACCAGTCATTGTAAATGCCATTGCCGCACATGCTGCCATTGCAACATATTTCTTAAAATTTCCCATGTTTTTCTCTCCTTCTCTTTTTTTCTTTCCTCAAAATAATCAATACGTTTAATTGATTAACAATATTATAGCGCATTGAAATTACATTGCAAGTGTTTTCTGCAAATTTTTACAATAATTTTCAGTAATACTATCATTTTATTTCAAAGTTTTCTAAAATAGTTAAAACCTCCTGTTTTTTCATAATTAAAGGAGTGAACCTGGGCAAAGTCCACTCCTTCTCATGATAATTAATATTTACTCATACCTCTTCGACGAAGATAATTTTTTATTGGTTTATAATAATACAACAATAAAGCCGGAATCAACAGACATAATAATCTTCCAAATATCGTATTTGCAAATAGCAGCAGTACACCAAGCCAAGGATTTCTTCCTGTAAGCGTTCCATACACATCTTCCTTGCATATGATGATATCCTGCTTTTGGGCTGTATGCTTTCTGGTTTCTACAACCATATTATGATTTTCATCGATTGTTTTGATAAATCCTGTCCTTGGACCCTCTTTTGTTTCGTAAAGAATGATTTCATTTTCATATACTGCATCTGTACGTCCAATGGAATCAAAGAATGCCAGATCATTACAAAGTAAATCAGGTTCCATTTCATCTGTTTCTACTATATATGCAATTTTACCAAATGCCTCTGATTTTTTCTCAGGTGATGCAGTGGAAACATATAATACAAATAGATTCACAACAATGCTGCAGGTAATCGCAGCAATCAAAACAGTCATAACCAGCTGATCAAATCCCTTATGACGCTGATTTCTTACGAATTGATTTACAATATCTTCATAGCTGTCTTGTTTCGGTATCACGATACGAACGCCATCATCTAAATCCATGTCTTTTTCATAAAAGGGGAAATTTGTATATTGGGATATCTTTTGAGCACGCACGACCAACGTAATCAAAGCGATGATGACAACGATCAGAAAGTAGAATAAGTAATTTGACTGTCCAAAGTAATCAAACAGATGGGTAATGTTCTGCATACTGACAGGATCACTTATCAAATTATAGTAGCCACTGCTTAAGCGTAATATCCAAATGATAATTGCACTAATCACAATGACATATCTTGCATCACGCTGTTCTGTTATAAATAGCGAACATTCCATCGTAACAACCGTAACAAATATGATATCAACAAGCCCTACCATATAGAGCGATATCATGTAATTCACAATGAATGGATATTGTAACAACATGGTCAACAGGATAGTAACGATATATCCTATTGTATAGTAGATAACGATTTCCTTTAAACGTATCAACAACTTGGTCAAAATCATCTTCAACGGATCATATCCGTTTTTTGCCAGTGTGTACCATTTATTTGCTGATATCTCCGCAAATGTAAGTAAATCGAAATAGCGTATCATATAGACAATATACATAATGAAAGCAACTAAAACATAAAGACTAATCGTAGAAAAATAGCTTGGCATCATAAACTGTGGAACACTTTGTGACAGGACACTGCGCGTTAATGCCTGTAACACCAGATGAATAATAAAAGAAAGAATAGCAATACTCACTCCGTACCATAGAATGCTTTGACTTTTTCTTTTCTTTTCAATATATGACAATTTTCTATCCGTTTGTTTTACTATTTTGTTCATACTGATATACGATCTCTTTCCACGCGTTTTCAACACAATATGGGTGCTGTTCTATAAACTTTGGGTAGTAGTAGTTCTTTCCCAGCGTTGCACATATTGCATCATATCCAGCAATATTATTATGCTGATCCCAAACTTCTAATCGATTGCCATTTCTACGATATTCATAATCGGGCATTGTTTTCATTAGATATTCTTCCATTTCCTTTGCACGATCGTCCCTTATGATTGCACACAGGTGATCCCAAGTTTTGATAAAATCCTGTACGGGAGAATTACAAAGAAATCTACCATCATACAAGGGGGAAATATGGGTTGCACAGGCTTCTATCATTTTGTAATCAAAAGAAGAAAATAACAATGTCCGTTTTTGTCTTTGCAATTCCTGACATATCGTTTGAATCGCAAGAATACATTTCTCATCATAATATAATCTTGCTAAATTCCAGATAATCAGTTTGCTTTCTGTATAGTAACCAGCCATTAATTCCACTACGCTTTTTTCCGGTGGAGTTAATGTACTGATTTCTCTTTCACTTAAATAACCTAGATTAACATCCAACAAATCTTTGGCAATCTGATGCTTCCTTTCATCAATACTGCCAGGCTCCTTTGCTGTAATAAATGTGAGATATTCAAGAACACTCATGTTCTCAAACATCATGTTTGTACTTCCTATATAGTAGACATGCGGTAAAATCAAACGTTTTTTCCGCATCATCCCTGTCTCATTTAAAACACATCTGCCATCTTTATACGGTCTGGCATTCGCAACGATTTCAAGAAATAAACGCACTTCAAATGCTTTATTTCCAATAATCGCCCAGATTTCGCCTTCTAAAGCTTCAAAATTCAGGTCCTGAAATACTTGGACAGGCTGCTCGTTATCCTTTTGGTAAAATTCCATACTTGCAACATGTTCCATCAGAACACTTTGTTTTCTCCTCTGTTCCTCCATACGCCACACCTATTTCATTTCCACAGATGGATATGACAGTTTCCAACTGTTTACGCAATTCTCAGCGTTCATATGCCATCAACAGGAAAAACAGTCCTTTCCCTACACACTAATCATAACTTCCAGGGACACAGACTGTCAAACGTTACTTTTATTTTTACGTTCCTGTCTATCAGCAATAATCGCTTTTCGGCCACTATTTGGTTATTTATTAAATTTTGACAACTCGTTTCCAGCTTATGATTTCACTATCCTAGCCGATAGCGAATCCTAAGACTTTCTCGTTAAATATGCTTTTCTTAATAAACGCCGCTGGAATTTGATTGCCTAGGGAAGGTGTATGTAAAGATATCCATTTAGCCAAAATGTTTGTCTTCATTACCTTAGCGTTTCTGCATATAGCCTTTATGCAGCTTTCCGCATTCCCATTTGGAAGTGCCAACGCACCATCAAATAAAGTTTTTTTCATGTTTCTCTCTCCTCCATTGAACATGCTTTATTCTTCGGCAACTGGCTGTCGTATTTTCTAATAAATAGACCCTATAGCTTTGCGTCACCAGATCACTCTGGCTTTGCCTTGTTTCCTCCAAGTGGTATATACCACTTGGTCTATACCAATTATAGACCATGTCTTATTTTAATGCAAGCGTTTACTTAAAATTTTTATCATTTTTTTGTAAAAATCGCTTTCATTTGTTACAAATCTTTTTCAAAACTCCAATTTTCCTTATAATAACGGCATATATTTCAATAACCTGCTCTTTTTTTTATCTATGGAATTGTATATATGTCCTATACTTCTCATAAAAAAACCTATTGCAATTTCAAATAATCATAGTATACTAATACCAGTTATTATTTTTACCAAGGAGGATCGTGGGTAGTAATAATGAGCGCCTGGACCTACGGGTTGACGAGGATAACAGTTATCGAAAGATTCGGCGGGTGTTACGGTTATTGTGGATCGAAAGAGAATAGACAAAAGCAACATCATAATGCTACAAAAACTATTCTCAACACACTATTTTTTATCATGGAGGAACATAAAATATGTGTGGAATAATTGGCTATGTGGGATCAGAGAAGATCTCAAATAGTGTTTTGATTGCGGGTTTACACGCCTTAGAATACCGTGGGTATGACTCTGCAGGATTAGCACTGGCACAAAATGATCAGGTAACAATTATCAAAGCAAAAGGAAATGTCAGCTTTTTAGAGGAAAAGCTTGAAAAGATGAACACAAAAGGAACAACATTGGGAATTGCCCACACACGTTGGGCAACGCATGGTGAACCAAATGAAACAAACAGTCATCCCCATCAAAGTGGATTGGTAACGCTTGTTCATAATGGTATTATTGAAAATTATAATACGATCAAAGAAGAACTGGAAAACGCAGGTTATGATTTTTATTCACAAACAGATAGTGAAATTGCGGCAGCTTATATTGACTATTGTTATTTTCTGACAAAAGATAAAGTGTCTGCTTTAACGAAAGCTTATCAGCATTTCAAAGGAAGTTTTGCATTTGCTATCATCTTTCAGGATGAACTGGATGTAATATATGCTATGCGAAAGAATTCACCGCTTGTTTTAGGTGTTGGTGAACATCAGAACTTTCTGGCAAGCGATATTTCAGCTTTCTTAAAATATACAAACCAATATATTGTGTTAGAACATGAAGAAATTGCTGTTCTTCATAAAAATCAAATTACCATTCAAAATCTGAATGGTGATCTGTTGGATAAAGAAATACAAACTAGTGAAATGGATATCACAGATATCCAAAAGGGCGGCTATGAACACTTTATGTTGAAAGAGATTCATGAAGAACCAGATGTTGTGAAAAAAACAATCGATTCACTTATGCAAAATAATCTATTGGATCTATTGAATACAATGCCCAATTTAAAACAATATGATCAAATACATATCATTGCCTGTGGCAGTGCGATGTATGCTGGTATGATAGCGAAATCCTTGATTGAATCAAGAGCACGCATTCATGTGGATTGTATCTGTGCAAGTGAATATCGTTATGCAAATCCTATTTATACAGGCAATACATTAGCCATCTTCATTAGTCAATCTGGTGAAACTGCGGACACAATAGCTGCTTTACAACTAGCAAAAGCAAATGATGTCGCAACCCTGGCAATCGTCAATGTCATTGGTTCTACTATTGCTCGTGATGCTGATCATGTTATTTATACGAAAGCTGGACCTGAAATCTGTGTGGCAACGACAAAGGCTTATTGTACACAGGTAGCTGTCTTATCTTTACTTGCCTGCTATCTGTCCTATGTTCATGGCCATATGCAGGATGATGAAGTTATGCAGTTAAGTAAAGAAATCAAAACTTTACCGAAATTAATGCAACAGCTTATTGAAAAAGATTATTCTGCATTTGCAAAGAAAATATATCAGCATAATGATGTGTTCTTTATAGGGCGTGGATTGGATTATTCTTTATCCATGGAAGGCAGTTTAAAACTAAAAGAGATATCTTATATACATAGTGAAGCCTATGCGGCTGGTGAATTGAAGCATGGAACGATTTCTTTAATTGAAGAAGGCACCCCTGTCATCGCACTTGCGAGTGATGAGGATTTATATGAAAAAACGATTAGTAATATCAAAGAAGTAAAAGCCCGTGGTGCTTATGTTTTATTGATCATCAGCGATGATTTACAGATAGCACATGATGGATATGATGATATTTTGCGTATACCAAAAACTGATAAATTGATTCAGGCAATACTGGGTGTCATACCATTACAGTTATTAGCTTATGAAATCGCTAGACTTCGTGGTTGTGAAATAGATCAGCCCAGAAACCTGGCTAAATCGGTTACTGTTGAATAACGGTATTTACCTGTAAAGTGCCTTGACTTCCTAATATTACACACACTTTGGTACTTTACAGTTAAATATATAAAGAAAGAAGCGACATGAATAAGCCGCTTCTTTTTCTTAGAATAAAATTTTAGATACAATATTGGAGTAGAAATCAATGATAGCAGATCTTACATAAAGTAATGGTCCATCCAACACTCCTGATAATAGAATCGCAATCATAAATATTGCGATATAGCGTTCATACTGCATAATCTTAAAGTATGTTTCTTCATCCAGAATTCCCATTAAAATCTTAGAACCATCTAGTGGTGGTAATGGTATCAGGTTAAATACGCCTAAACCAACATTCATCACAATAGAATATACACAGAAGTAATATAAGTAATTCCCAACAGGTCCATTGATGAAAAGGCCTGTTTTTATTGTCAACTGCATAAGAATGGTAAAGACAAACCCTAAGATCAGATTAGCTAATGGACCTGCCACAGCAGATTGTATCATTCCATTTTTACGATCTTTAAACATATAAGGATTGACTTGTACCGGCTTTGCCCAGCCAAAACCAAACAATACCAAACTGATAAACCCAATTGGATCAATGTGATTGATTGGATTCAATGATAATCTGCCACTTTCCTTCTGTGCAGTATCACCTAATTTATATGCAACAAAACTATGTGCAAATTCATGAAAGGAAAAAGCAATAAATACAGCTGGTAATATATATATCCAATTTGATAATAAATCTTGTAACATGATGTATACCTCCATCCAACATATCTTACAGTATAGCAGAAATGACAGAAAAGGTAAACCATACCCATTTTTTCACACAGGACATTTTCTATGCTATAGCTACTTTAAATCAAGACTTCGTTTACAACCGATATATGCCATCATATAGTAACAAAGATAGATCACCATATACAAAAGCATACATCCAAATGCAACCGTATAAATAGAATAGTTTCCCGGTATCCTTAGAAACAGTAAATTAACAATATATAATAATGGAAATATATACACAACTGGCAATATCATCGGCACAAAGAAGTAGATACCAATTTGTTTACGTAGAATCGCATAGATTTCTGCCTTATCCATTCCTAATTGATGCATTAATTCATATTCATATTTCTGTCTTGTCGCATCCATCATCTGTTGTGTTGCCATAATCGTTGCCGCAATACAAATAAATACAAAAGATAAATAAAATAATGCGAAAATAATTGTTACAGAAGAACTGATGGATGCCTGCTGTGTATCACTGCGGACATTTATACTCGCATATAGTGGCAATTTTATACTTTTTGTTATTTCTTTTTCCATTCCTATAGGGAATGGTTTATCACTGTCTGCGACATAAGAACATGTGAGCATCTGACTGTCTTTTAAAACTTCATCTTTTACTACAAAAACTACATCATCGTACAGTTGTCCAATAGAATCATTTCTAATTTGGAAAGGCACCATTTTTTCATCTTTAATGCTCAGCTGTATGCCTTTTTCTTCCGCTCTTTTTTTATCAAATTCATTTACCAATAAGATATAACCATGAGAAGGTATGGAAGCTGCTGTCTTATGTTTTAACTTTAACAGTTTTTGATAGTCGCTTTCTTTCATAAATGATGTTCCATATATCGCCTGATCCTGTGTAAAAATCATGTCCACATTTGTTTTTGCATCTGCACATGAGTATAAACAAAATATATCATCCTGTATTTGGTATCCTTTTTTCTCTAGCATTATTTTGATTTCATCGCTTTTAAATGGTTCTGTAGCATTAATCTGTAGCTCATAAGGACAAATGATATCCATCTGCACGTTGGAGGAGTCGTATAGTTTTAATGCAAAGCTGCTTAACATAATGGTAAAAATCAACAACATGGATAATGTTGCTAATACCATACGATTGCCATTGATTCTTCCTTTGATATGTCCATAAAGCGGCAGTATCCCAAAGGAATATTTGATCTTTTTTTGCCTATTCACAAAAGCATCTGACAAAGCAATCATACCATAATAAAACCCATAATTACTTATAACCAATAATATGACACCTATTAATAAGACTGGCGATCCTTCTCCATAAAGCATATCCAATATGCCCTTTTTTGTGGCGATGATTCCAAAAAAGAAGCATATACATGCAATTAGTAATACCATCCATTTGATGAAACGGTGTTTGACAACGGGATCGTTTTTATTTTCTTCATATAACAACTCTTTGATATTGACTTTCATGATGGTTCTTCGCTCTTTCCATAATGTCAATATCCACATAAACAGGAAATATAGGAAGGTGGATCCCATCGTTTCAATGGAGAAATGAAAGACAAACTGAAAGTCTTTAGAAAAGAACTGTAAAATCAGCATACGCAATACTTCAGATAAAAAGCTTCCTAAAAAGCAGCCGATGATAAAGGATAAAAATCCCATAAAAAACATTTCGACCACAAGCATGCGTGCAATGACTTTACGCTCAATACCCGATAATAAATAGATACCAAATTCTCTGCTTCTATTTTTTATAATAAACCCACTAATATATCCAATGAGCCATGTCATCACGATAACTAATAAAATACTGACCATCAAAAAGGCATATAGCATGTCCACATGTGCTCCAAACAATCTAATAATCTGCTCTGAGAACATCAAAGATTGAAATGCATAAAGTAATGTCATGACCATGGTTATGGTAAACATAAAGATACTGTATTGTTTTATACTTCGTAATGCACAACGCATTGTTAATTTTAAATACATGCCATCTATCCCTCCATACTTCGTTTACAGCTTTGATATGTCAAAATAAAGTAACAGCCATAAATCAACAGGAAGATGATTGGCGCTAAGATGCTGAAAGTCATTGTTGGTACATCATATACCAGTAGTGAAAAGAATACATCTATCCCATAGATTACAAATGGAAGATACAGACATGGTAAAATCAATGGTATAAAAAAGTAAAAGCTTACCTGTTGGAATAATAATTTCTTGATTGCTTTTTTATCACATCCCATTTTCCACATCATATGATAGGTTTCTTTTTGTTCATTCATATCAGAAAGCTGCTGGGTCGCAATGATTGTTGCCAGAATACATACCGCGATCATGGATACATATAATAAAGCAAAGATTACCATAGTATATACAGATAATTGATCTTTAATATAGTATGGTTTTACACGATATAGATAAATGCCATCTTCATGAGTATCTAGAATCGTTTGGGTTTCTTCATATAATGTATCCGGAATTGTTCCATTTACATTCATCACAAGGACATTTGCTTTGACTGTACAGTTTTCCACATAGGCATCCGGCAGGATTAAATAATAATCCACATACACTGCCTGTCCAATACGTGAGCTTTCTATATACGCACAGGATAGTTTCTGATTATTTGCTTCTACCTCTCCCTGTTTCATAAAGGCTTCCATATGTTTTTTTAGTTCTGGTGTCACAAGCAAACCATATTGATGTTCACTCAACGGTTTTAATGGATCATAGCCTTTTATCTTCAATAGTGCCTGGACATCACTTTCCTTTATGATATAGGTCTTTACTCCGGGATAATCAAATGGCGTATCAAAAAGAGCATTTCTAAGATTTTCGTTAATCGCATCACTGTGATATATTTGATAAAAATGATCCTGATAACTCATATCATGCTTACTTAAATAGTCATATAATACATCCTCATTTAAGGTTTCACTGGAATATGCCATAATATCAAACGGTATTTCTTCTTTTATTTTTCTATCATAAACATTTTTTAACTGCATGCTCATGATCATCAGTGAAATAATCAGGATCGTTAACACGGAAATAGTTGCTAAAACAAAACGGTTTCGTTTGATTTTCGTGCATAACTGTGCACTTAAAAACATCATATTTCCTTTATATTTCTTTTGTTTCCATCTTTGAAGAAACAACATGACAACCTGGGATATTCCCTGATAGATCAAATAGATGGATAAAATCATCATCAAAATGGACAGCATCATGGAATTTATATCTCCACGCATGCTGCTATCTTTGAGAGAACAATAAAAGATATATACAATACAGATACAGACTCCCATACAGATTGCACCAGCAATAAAGCATAATACGCTTTTGGTTTTTGATACATGAATGGTTGTATGCTCATCTTTGCGATAAAATAGTTCTTTTAAGGTACAACGATGAATTAAACGGATTTCCCGTATGACTTCTAATATATAAATTAACACGAAGCATCCCAAGGTTAGTAAAAATGCTTGCAAAGAAAATGATAAAACAAAGTGATAATCCTGTCCAAATACCTGAAATAAAATTGCCTCTAATGCCTGCGACAATATCATACCCAGTATACAGCCAATAACTAAAGCAATGGCTCCCATAATCAGCTGCTCCGCAGAAAACATCAATGCGACACTGCTTCGTTTCATTCCAGACAATAAATACAAACCAAATTCACGGCTTCGTTTCTTCATGATAAAATCTGTAATGTATATAATCATCCAGCCAAGCACCAGCGTAACACCAATACTTGCGAAAATCGCGATGGGTAAAAAGCTGTAAAATGTATAAAAGATACTTAGGATACGATTACTTAGTGCCAGCGAGAAAAAAGCATACATCAATGTCATACTCATAATCATTGTCGCCATAAACAGTGTATATTCCTTGATACTATGCGTTAAATTACGCAATGTGAGTTTAACGTACAGCATGTACATCACCGCCAAGCAATGTCATTACATCTAAAATCTTCTGATAGAAAGCCTTGCGGTCTAATTCACCTCGATAGATTTCATTAAAGATGCGCCCATCCTTTAAAAACAAGATACGTTTAGCATAAGATGCGGAAAAAGCATCATGTGTAACCATCAGGATACTGGCATGGCGTTCTTCATTCAGTTTTCCTAATTCTTCCATAAACAAATAAGAAGCATGAGAATCAAGGGCACCGGTTGGTTCATCTGCCAATATCAAAGACGGTTTGTGAATCAAAGCTCTTGCGATTGCTGTTCGCTGACGCTGTCCTCCACTTACTTCATATGGATATTTAGCCAGGATATCTAAAATACCCAAAGTTTTTGCCATTTGTTTCACAGAAGCATCAATGACTGCCGGTTTTTCTTTTAATAGTGTCAATGGTAATGCGATATTTTCTTCCATGGACAGCGTATTTAACAGATTATAATCCTGAAAGATAAAGCCAAGCTCCTTTTTACGAAAAGCAGCCAGTTGTTTTTCTTTCTTTGTGGAGATATTCTCTTGACGCACATAGATATCCCCTGCACTTAAGGTATCAATGGTACTGATGACATTCAACAGGGTTGTTTTTCCACTGCCGCTTGCCCCCATGATCGCCACGAATTCGCCTTCTTTCATATCAAAACTGATATCATTTAATGCTTTGGTGATATTACCACCATTGCCATAATATTTCTGTACATGTTCAACTTTTAATAAACACATGATCATCCCTCCTTGTCTTACAGTATATCGTAAAGATGAAATTTTCTGTATCAGGTTATTTTACAATTCCCTTACAGAGTTGTAAGAAGGAAAGGACAAAATCATATCACATCCTTGCATGAGTGAAGAAACTACATCGATGTCGATGCCTAAATCATGGCATAATTTCTTACATAAATATAATCCAATACCTGTCGCATGACGATTGGCATTTCTTCCATTTTCTCCGGTAAAGCCTTTTTCAAAGATACGAGCAATATCATTTGCGCAAATACCAATACCATTATCTTTCACATGTAGTTCCACTTCATCATCTTTTTCCACAATAAAAATAGAAAGCGTGCTGTCAATATCACTTCGACGATATTTTACTGCATTTTCAATCAATTGATTTAATAAAAATACAATCCATTTTTCATCACTGCGTATCCAATAGCTTTCTTCAGGTATATCCACATGAATCCCATTGCTGGTACATAAATATTTACATTGCAATAAGGCTTCCTGTACAACTTCTTTGATATCCATTTTCTGTATACAAAAATCTTTTTCTACATTCTCGCTGCGCGCATAAAATAATGCTTGTTCTACATAATGTTCAATACGTTCTAACTGGGTATATGCTTCCCGTTTTTTCTTTCCCTCCTGATTTTCTGCCCATAGCTTCATTGCGGCAATCGGCGTCTTGATCTCATGCACCCATTGCTCAATATATTCCTGATAATCTTTACGGGTACGCTCGATTCCTGAAACATGTTCCAGCATGCTTTTATTCCCCATACGCAATAAATAACGATAAAACTGTTCTTCACTGTTTCCACCGCTTCCCATAACTTCATGCAGCAGATATTTTTGATCTAACTGGTTTAACATTTGCTCCAGCTCTTTCATACGCTTTTCTTTACGATGGAAAGATAACACAAAATATCCAATAAACAAAATTGCCCAGACACAGCCTAACATGACGACCATACTGATTTCCACACCCAAAAGCAATAATAAAAAACTTTCCAGCATTAAAAACAGGAAACATGTCACCAAAAAGCCAATATGATCCTCTAAATAATCTTTTAAACTCATATGTAATACCCCTGACGATGTTTGGTGATAATAAAATCCTCTACGCCCATCTGCAGTAGTTTGTTACGAATACGTGTAATATTCACACTGAGTGCATTATCATCGATAAACAGTTTGTTATCCCATAAATAATCAATCAAATCATCTCTTGGGACAATTTCACCTTTATGTTGAAACAGATAGTATAAAATACGCACTTCATTTTTGGTTAATTCCTGATCTTTATCTCCATAGGTTATTTTGGATAATGCGACATCTAAACTCACACCTTTATGTTGATAAATATGTTCACTTACATGTTGATAACTACGTTTAATAACTGCCTGTAGATGTGCCAGCAACACAGAGGGATTATATGGTTTTGTGATAAAATCATCCCCACCAAGGGTCATGGAGCAAAGCTCGTCCATATCACTGTTACGACTGGTCACAAAGATAATAGGCACACTGCTTTTAGCTCGTATGCGAGTACACAGGGTAAAACCATCTTCTTTAGGAAGATTGATGTCTAATAAAATTACATGCGCACCTTCTGCTTCTAAAAAGGATACAATATCTTCCTTCATATTCCAGATACATACATCATATCCCTGATTTCTTAGTAATACATCTAACTCTTTTTGAATTGCTTCATCGTCTTCCACAATCATTATTTTATACATATTCATCACCTAACCTTTATTATACAATAAATCCTTAAGAAAAAAGATGGCAAATCGCCATCTTTCAATGTTGTAAGAACTTTACTGTTTCTTATCATACATATCTATAATCTAAAGTATGAAAAAGGGTGGCAAATCGCCATCCCTAATCCTCTTTATATGCCAAATTAACAAGTGAATGAATCCCACTAAAAAACAATGAAATAATCGTTAAACCTGTGGTCGCACAAAGAGAACCAAACGTATCTAGAAATACATCACTCATAGAACTGGTTCTGCCTGTAAAGCTTTGATGATATTCATCACCAAATGCAAAACAGAAACAAATACCAACTGTCAAAATAAAACGCATGGTTTTATTTACCCCTAATATAGCAAGTGTGATATACACCATACAAGCCAGCGCGAAATAAATAGAAAAATGCGCCAGTTTTCGTATATTCGCATTCCAGTCACTGCCATATGGCGAATGCATAATCACAAAATATTTGATTTTCTCACTTAACAACATTCCCTTTTCACTATTTTCCAGCTTAGAACTTACTTCCTCTTTTATCTTTTCTGTTACGATTTCACTTCGCATATTGGATTCATATCCATTCTCTGCCGAAAGTGAATAAATCGTATACATCACAATTCCACTGATGCCAAGAAATAAGATAGCACATAAGATACGGACCTTAAAATTCTTTTTCATATACTCACCGCCTACCTTGTATGACATTGTATCGCAAATTGATTTCATCATCAAGAATGCGGTAGAAATCGTCATAAATTCTTAAGAATGCGTAAAAAAAGATGCGTTCCAGCTATCCGAAAAGCCTAAAACATGGTATATTTATAGTATTAAGGGAGGCGCGCTATGGACAGTAAAACATTATTCAAAGACTTCTCGATAGATCCTTATCTTTTTTATGAAGCCATCACAGGCAGCACAGATGATTATGTTTATATCACGAATATCCAAACTGGACAATCTCTCGTTTCTGAAAACATGTTTCAAGACTTTGATTTACCTGGGCGTATCGTGGATAATCTGATTGATGTGTGGGGAGATTTAATTATCGATCGTGATAAACCGGCTTACTATAATTCAATAGACGAAATGCTGAATGGCATTACAAATGAACATAATGTAGAATATCAAATTAAAAATCGTAAGAATGAATATATCTGGGTGGTTTGCCGTGGCCTTTTACAGCGCAATGCACAAGGAGATACAACCATTTTCGCAGGTATTGTGACCAATCTTGGAAACAAGCGTAAAATTGATCCGATCACCGGCTTATTCCTTCAAAGTGAATGTGCTTTACAGGTAGGTCATTATTTAGAAAAGGAACATGATCATGGTGGGATTCTATTATTGGGATTAGATGATTTCTCCCGTATCAATGCTTTGAATGATCATATATTTGGAAATAACGTACTTCGTCAGTTTGCACAAGATGTTTTACGTATGCTGCCCCAACATGCATTGATGTTTCGTTTTGATGGTGATGAATTTGCGATTTTCTATCCTGATGCCGATGCACAGGAAATTTATGAATCTTATCAGAAGCTCCATGCCTATTGTAACTCTCATCATTTTATTGATGGTGTATCTTATTATTGTAGTGTATCTGGCGGTGCCGCAATTCTTCAAAAAGATGCCGACAATTATCTAGATTTGATCAAATATGCATCATGTGCCCTTGATGCCAGTAAGAAAAAAGGAAAAAACACCTGTACCTTCTTCTCATCTGATTTAATACAGGCACAGAATCGCTCTATGGAAATCAGTGATCAATTATCTCACGCAATTGTAAAAGATATGGAAAACTTTGAAGTGTATTACCAGCCTTTAACAAATGTAAAAACGCGCAATATCAAAGGTGCAGAAGCCTTGCTTAGATGGAAGAGTGATACTTATGGGGTTATCTCTCCTGCCGAATTTATTCCTTTATTAGAAAGCAGTGGATGGATCATTAAAGTTGGCAAATGGGTGTTAGAACAGGCTATAAGAACATGTAAAAAGTGGACAGCGTATTTACCTGACTTTGTGATGAATGTGAATGTATCTTATCTACAAATGCTGGATTCTGATTTTATTCCTTTTATACAGAAAATATTAAAAGAGAATGATTTAAAACCCAAGCATATTGTTATTGAACTTACTGAAAGCTATTTCGTTACAGATATGGAAGCCTTAAAAGGCATCTTCCAAAGCCTTCGATTATTAGGCATAAAGATCGCAATGGATGATTTTGGTACTGGTTATTCATCTTTAGGCATGCTGGCACAAATGCCCGCAGATATTGTGAAAATCGATCGTCTGTTTATCAATGCCATTCATGATAATACCTTTAATCTTGATTTTATCGGTGCTGTCATTCGATTATGTCATAGTGTTGGTATTAAAGTAACAATCGAAGGTGTAGAGGATCAAATACAATGGGATACGGTATGTAATATCCATGCGGATTGTATCCAGGGATTTTATATCTCTAGACCGATTGCCAAACAAGATTTTGAACGTATATTTATTAAAACAGCTGTCCAATCGTGAACAGCTGTTTTCTTATGCTAAACGTTTTTCAAAATTACCATCAATATTCATACCCTCATTAAAGATCACAAAGGCTTTCGGATCACAATCATGAACGATTTGTTTCAACCGATTGACTTCCTGCTTAGAAACCACAGTCATAATGACATATGTATCCTCATCCGTATAACTGCCACTGCCTTTCCAATAGGTGACTCCACGGCGTAAACTGTATGTAATCACTTTATCCACATGATCAACTTTTGTGAATATTGTCGCACTCATTTTGATATTCTGATAATGAATCTTATCCACCATCTGACTCATAAAATAGCTGTAGATAATAGAATAAATCGCAATTTCTAAATCATATAAACCAGCACATGCTGCATAGACACATGCATTAAATACAACTGCAAGCTTGCCAATACTGAAATCTGGCATTTTGATACTCAAATACATACCTAAAATATCAATACCCCCACTGCAGCTTCCACCACGCAGCATAAATCCACTTCCAACACCTGCAATGATACCACCAATTACCGCATTAGCCAGGATCACATCTAAAATAGGCTTCTCCAGAATTGGCACAATCGTTAAAAAGATAGTTTGAGCACCAACACATAACAATGTATTGATACAGAACTTTTTAGATATTTTAAACCATGCCAGCATTAACAATGGGATATTGAATAAAAAGTTTAAGATACCAACAGTAGATATCGGCAAATGGATAAAGGTGAATCGATCCAATGCTTCACGCACAATCTGAGAAAAACCAATGACGCCACTATTGTTTAATGAACTAGGCACAATAAAACAGTTACATGCCAACGCAAATATCAGTGCTCCTGCAAGCATCATTCCATAATTGGTAATGATCTTTTGTACTTTTGTTTCTTTTTTCTTATGCTTCATATGCAGTCACCTCATCCTCATATATCTAAATTATACTCTTGAAACAGGAAAAATGTTATTTTTTACTTCCTATGACTTAGGAAATGTAATTTTTAAACATTTTTTAAAAATTCTATGTTATAATATAAAAAATTAATAGGAGGATTGAAATATGAATATATTGGTTTTAGGTGGAACACGTTATTTCGGAATCCATCTGGTGAATGATTTATTAGCGATGGGGCATAATGTCACCATAGCAACACGTGGACAAACACCCGATACATTTGGCGATCAGGTCACACGTATTCATGTAGATCGAAATGATCTAAAAGCAATGAAACAGGCATTTCAAGGATCAACATATGATATTGTTTATGATAACATTGCCTATTGCTCCAACGATGTAAAAAATATCTTAAACTTTGTTCATTGCAATCGTTATATTCTGACATCTACTGTATCCGTTTATAAGGAAAATGATATGAATATGCGAGAATGCTATTTCGATAGCGATAAATATCGTCTGCTTATGGGAAATCGTGATGATTTCGATTATGGGGAAGGAAAACGTCAGGCAGAAAGTGTGTTAACACAGGTGTATGCTTTTCAGAAAGCAGCCATTGTTCGTTTCCCATTTGTTTTTGGTGAAGATGATTACACCAAACGTTTATATTATTATGTAGAGCATATTGTACAAGGCAAACCAATGTATATTGATAATCTGGATGCAGAATTTCCTTTGATATCCTCAAAGGATGCAGGTGGATTCTTAGCATTTTTATCCAACAAACGTTTGAATGAGGTCATTCAGACAGCTTCACCTGAAACCCTTACTTTGCAGGAAGTCATTGGCTATGTTGAAACAAAAACTGGTAAAAAAGCTATTCTTACGGAGTGTGATGACAAAGCACCACTTAATGGCTTTACATCCTTCTCTATCAATTGCGATAAAGCAAAGAAAAAAGGATATAAATGCCAGTCCTTAAAACAATGGCTATATCCTTTATTAGATACTTATATTGAAGAAGCTAAAAAGTAAACCGCATTTGAAGATACGTCCGCATAGTTTGTGCGGATGTTTTCTTTTGATACAGCTGGGTAAGTAAAAATCCACATTCTCGATAACATTTGATTGCCCGTATATTGTGGAAATCTACTTCCAGATACAACTCCCTCAAATCTTTTGCATAATACAAAAGGATTTCATGGAGTGCTTCTTTTCCTATTCCTTTTCCACAATACGATGGTGCTAGTCCTATGCCAAGATATGTCTTATCGCCTATTTGATAACTGCGAAAGTAACCAACACATGCATCTTCCCTATATAAGGTGTGAAAAACATGTTGTTTTGCTGGATCAAGGATCGCATAGCCTTGCTCTTTTGCGACCTCTAAGGATGGCATATCATATTGTTGATAAGGAGTCGGGTATTTCCATGAGAAAATTGTTTGTATATCAGATGTGTTGATTTCTTTGATTTCCATATGATCGCCTCTTCTTATATATTATATCATTCCCTTACTAAAAAAAGCCATTTGGCTTTTTATTCAATATCACAATCATCTTCATCAGCATCAAATGCCGGGGCAATAACACCATTTTTTCCTACTTCACATAGATAATCAGCTAATGCATGAACATCTTCCAGCTGAGATACACTGTATTCAATGACCATTCCAAGATTTAATCCTGAAACAACACGAATATTATCATTTTTTTGAGCATTGATAACAGCCACATTAAAAGGTGTTCCCCCATATAAGTCTGCTAATATAACTATGGATTCATGATTGCATGAAGCAATCGCTTCCTGCATTTTTTTAGTTGTTCCTTCTAATCCATCTTCTGCTGCCATGCATACAGTTTTGATACTAGATGTATCTCCAACAATCATATTCGCAGAATTTAAGATTTCAGATGCCAGATTTCCATGGCTGGTGATAATTAAATTAGGTTTCATGTTTATTCCTCCAAATATATTTGATTTAACTTTTTACGAAATTCCAAAAAATCAGTTTGATGACGAGTAGGATGAATTCTATTCGTAAGTAAAATAAAGCCTTGTTTCTTTTCCATATCCAGCAGCATACTGGTACCAGTAAACCCAGTATGATATAGCACATGGCATCCATATGGCTTCTCCCATCCTAGTCCTCGTTGTTCTTGCTCTATCTGCTTTAAAAGCAAATAAGTTTCTTTATGAAACAAGTGTTCGTCTTGTCTTAATATTGCCTGCGCAAATAATATTAAATCATCCAGTGTAGAAAAAAGTCCTGCACTTCCACTTTGACCTAACAAATGCGCTTTTCTATCATGAGCTTCCTTACAGATACATCCTCTTTCAATTGTGATTTCTGTTGGAATATATCGTTTTGTATCATCACAAAGATATGAAGTATCATGCATATTTAGTCTTTTAAATATATGCATCTGCATGCTTTCTTCTAATGACATCTGATCAATTGCCTCAATAAGAAAACCAAGTAGAATAAATCCAATATCTGAATAACAAGTTTTATGATACATATCCATAGAGCCTTTTATAGCGTAGATACGATCTTTAATATTATCCTTTGTCAGGGTTTCTTTATGAAGAATATCCTGTGGTAATCCACTCCTGTGTAATAATAAATCTTCTACACATATTTGATTATTTTGAAGTTTAGGTAAAATTGATGATACCGGTGTATGTAAAGACAACTTTTTCTCTTCAATCAACTGTAAAATACGTGTCGTTGTTCCAACTACTTTTGTTAAGGAAGCAAGATCATAACGATCGCCTGCCTCTAATATCTGATGATGATAAGGTGCTATACATCCTGCAGTCCCATCATAATAATTCCTTGATGATGTATCTGAAAGAAAAGCGTACGACGCTCCGCATATCTTATGTTCTTGGATATATTGATGCAACGCACGCTGAATATTTTCTTCTTTCATATTACAGTTGTTGTAATGCTTCAGAAACTTTGCCATGACATGCGGACAATGCAGCATGTGCTTTATCTTTATCTACATGTTTTTCATGCATTAAAATAGCTGCTGCCACACTCATATCAGAAGCCTTTAATAGTTCATAAGCTTCATCATAACCAACACCAGTAATTGAGGCAATCATGTTGGTTGCACGGATAACCAGTTTTTCATTGGTTGGCTGTACATTTACCATATAATTCTGATATACTTTTCCACTCGCAATCATGGTTGCTGTCGATAACATATTCACAACCATTTTTTGTGCAGTTCCAGCTTTCATACGTGTAGAACCGCTGATAACCTCTGGACCTACAACAGGCGCAATAGAGATTGATGCAACTTTTGCCATTTCACTTTCACCATTACATGTAACTGCTATCGTTAATGCATGCACCTGATTTCCATATTCAAGTGCTGAGATGGTATAAGGTGTTCTTCCACTGGCCGCAATACCAATGACAATATCTTTATCTGTTAAATTGACATCTTTTAAATCCTGAATAGCTAATTCTTTAGAATCCTCTGCACCTTCAATAGCACGATACATTGCTTCTTTTCCACCTGCCATCAAACCAAATGCCAAAGATGGATCCACATTATAAGTAGGTGTTAATTCTACTGCATCAAGTGTTCCCATTCGACCAGAAGAACCAGCTCCAGCATAGATAATTCTTCCACCATTCAAGAATCTTTCTTTCATTAAATCTACTGCTTTCGCAATCTGTGGTAATTCTTTTTCCACTGCTGCTGCGACTTTTTTATCTTCATTGTTGATTTTCTTTAACATTGTTAATGTATCAACACGATCAATATCCCTTGTATCAGGATTCACTGTTTCTGTTGTCAGTGAATGGATATTTTCCATTGTTTCACCACTTTCTATTAATCTTCTTTTAACTCTCTTACTAATAGACTGGTGTTAATAAGTTTATCCTCAAACATTTTATCATCTTTCTGTGTAATGCCAAGATATAATAAGTCAACGATCTCCATAGATGAAAAACGAGAACTAATGGCACCAATTCTGGTTAAATGTTCTTTATCAGGAACGTGTAGAATCATATTCGCAAGATCACTTAATTTTGATGGTGCATTACGAGTCACAGCAATAATGTTGGCTCCTTTTTCTTTTGCAATTTCACAAGGATATGTTACTTCTCTTGATAAACCGCTATAAGAAAATGCTACAACACAGTCTTTTTCTGTGACATAGTTAAAAAACTCAACTGCCATATGCGCATCAAATTCATAGTGAGCTTTAAAATTAATACGTTTTAATTTATGATACATATCATATGCAGGCAACATAGATGCCCCTATTCCCAATAAATATATATTTTCACTATTCTTCAGACAATCAATTGCCTTAGACAGTACATCTTTATCCAGTAATTCAAATAAATCATGATTGGTATTATCTACTAACATTTCTACTTTTTGACATAGTGTTTCAATATCATCTGTTTTTGAAATAATTGTATCCACATCATAAATTTTTTCTTCTTTAGAAAGGTCTTTGGCTAATGCGATTTTAAACTCATCCAGTCCTTTGTATCCTAATGTTTTCGCAAAACGTATGATAGAAGCGGAGGAAGTCTGATAACTTTCCGCAGCATCCAATGCTGTCATCTTTAAAAATCCATCCGTATCAGAAAGAATATGATCCGCAATCTTTCTATTGGTTTTTGATAAATTCTGATAACGTTCTCTGATTTTTAATTTTACATTCATATGACTTCCTCTTTTCTATGTTATTTTGGAAGGTATTCTATAATGGATTGATCTGATTCTGCAGGTATCATCTGGGCAGTTACACGGATGCCTTTATCAATCAGATGATGAATTGAATCGATATCCTCTTTGGTTACATAAACAGATTTCTTGATCTGTGTAGAACCTTCCCTTTTCGCAATATTTCCTACATTTATTGTACCTGTTTTTACACCATTTTCCACTAAAAATTCCATATCTTGCAAATTTTTTGTGATCAAGAATACTTTATCGTTGTCATATACATCGCTTTGAAACTTTTCCACAGCCTTTTTCTTAGATAAAATAGATAATTTTACACCAGCAGGTTTTGCCATTTTTAATCCCGCAATGATCATTTCATCCTTTACTGCTTCATCATTTACTACTGCAATTCTTGTAGCTCCTACAGTATTTGTCCATACCATAGCTACTTGTCCATGAATCAAACGCTCATCAATTCTTGCGTGTACAATTGCCATAATTTATATCTCCTTTTCTTAAAATAATGCAACTAGCCAATTTAACATATTTTGTAAGTTACCTAAAATCATACCCAATCCCAATAAAACAAAGATCAAGCGTGTAGAATTCATATTTTTCTTACCTAATAACCAATAAGACAACATAACGATTCCTAATGGGATCATACATGGTAAGATCTTATCCAGGTTTTCCTGAACAGATAAAGTTACTTCACCCATTGTAAATGTTAAATCTAGTTTATAAGAAATAACTGAAGCAATCAAGCCACCAACAACAGTTAAACCAAGAATTGCAGCGCCTTCTGTAATTGGTGCTATCTTATCTGCGAAACCTGTTGCCAGTTTTTTACCCTGAGCATATCCCATTGTTGTGAATTTGTAACGAACAGCCATTACTGCGATACATGCGATAATTGGAATCAGCAGTCCTAGTGCATTTCCTTCTAATGCCATATAAGATGCGATTGAGAAAACAATTGCACGATAGATAGCAATAAACAAAGTATCACCAACACCAGCAAATGGTCCCATCAAGCCGGTTTTTAAACCAGCAACTGCATTTTCAGCTTCAATACCAAACTCTTCTTCCAATGCCATATCTGCACCAACAATCAAATGTGACATGGCAGGTGTTGTATTAAAATAACTCAACTGCATTTTTAATGCTTGTTTCATTCCTTCAGGATCGTCTTTATAGATACGTTTTAATGCAGGCATGATTACCCATGCATATCCAAGCCCTTGCATCTTTTCATAATTCCATCCCCATTGTAAACCAAACAGGTTACGAACATATACTTTATTAATATCGCTCTTTGTCAGCTTATTTCCTGAGTTAGCCATCGATTTCTACCTCCTCATCATCTTCAACTACAACACTTCCACTACCACTTACCGCAGTAGTTTTTTCTTTCATCTTTGTATATTGTAAAGCTGCAAACGCGAAGCCAACAAGTGCTACAGATAATACAGTAAACATACTGCCGCCATATGCAATCATTACAAAACCAATAATGAAATATGGATAGTATTTTTTAAGTGGCAGATAACGCATTAAGATTGCCATACCTAATGCAGGTAATATAGCACCAGCCGCTTTTAAGCCTGTCATAAACCATACTGGAATAAAACTGTTGATAGAATTAACAACTGCTTCTCCGAAACATAAGCCAATGAATACTGGAATGACACGTGATAGAATCCATGGCAGCATGCCCAATACATTCGCAAGCTCTACACCTCTTGCATTTCCTTTTTCAGCACAACGATCTGCATAGTGTTGACAGAATGAATTTGCCATACGTCCAATAATATCAAGTTGAGTTAATAATAAGCCAATTGGTACTGCAAGTGCGATTCCATATTCAGCACCTTCACCTGAGATGATCGCATAAGCTGTTCCCATAATTGCACCAGATAAATAATCAGGAATGGTAGCTCCACCATAAGTCGCAACACCAAGTGTCATTAATTGCAATGTTGCTCCAACTGTTAATCCAAGTTCGATGTTACCAAGTAAAGCTCCAGTAACTGTTGCCGCAAATAATGGTGTGTAAACTCCAATCTGAATGGATATTTGGTCTAATACACCAATTGCTGTGTACAGACATAGTACGAAAATCAGCAGTAATGAAATTTCAGTCATAGAAATCCTCCTCTTTCAATGTTTTTATTGTAAGCGCTTCCACGTTGATATTATAACCAAAATATAATATTATTTCAATATATTTTTTAAAATATTTTTATTTTTGTATTTTTATTACATTTTAAAGAACTTTTTAATTGAATTATCTACGCGATATTACCTTTACTTTTTAACATTTAAAGTTTTCAACCTTACTGCTGAATATTACAATCTTTTTAAGATTATTTAAAATATGGAAACCAGCCAATTAAAAAATGGTTGTAGATTTCCAAGTATCATTCCCAGTCCTATCAAAATAAATATCAATTTGGTAGAATTCATTTTCTTCTTGCCTAATAACCAATAGGAAAATAATACAATTGCAAGTGGAATTAAGGATGGCATAATTTTATCAAGATTATCTTGCACTGACATGCTTACTTTACCCATTGTAAATGTTAAATCCAGCTTATATGATATTACAGAAGCAATCAATCCACCTACTACTGTTAACCCTAAAATAGCTGCACCTTCTGTTATTGGAATCATTGTAGTCGCAAAACCTGTTGCTAATTTTTTTCCTTGTGCATATCCTATTGTAGTGAATTTATAACGAATCGCCATAACGATCATACATGCGATAATTGGTATGATTAAACCAAAAGCATTGCCTTGCTGAGCCATATATGCTGCAATTGAAAATACAATTGCACGATAAATTGCTACAAATAAAGTATCTCCTACTCCTGCAAAAGGTCCCATCAAACCTGTTTTCAGACCTAAAACCGCATCTTCAGCTTTATTTCCAAATTCTTCTTCCAATGCAATATCAGCACCAATAATCAAATGTGACATGGCTGGAGTTGTATTAAAATAACCCAGTTGCATTGTTAGTGCTTTTTGTAATCCTTCTGGATCATCGCGATATATTTTTCGTAAAGCTGGCATTATAACCCATGCATAACCTAAACCCTGCATTTTCTCATAATTCCAACCCCATTGCAAACCAAATAAATTACGAATATATACTTTACGAATATCGCTTTTTGTTATCTTATTATTCAAGTTAACCATCGATTTCCACCTCCTCATCATCACTTTCGCTAACTCCTGATTCTATTACTAAGCTTTTTTCTTTTAGCTTTGAATATTGTAATGCCGCAAAAGCAAATCCTACCAATGCTACAGAAAGCACTGTAAACATACTCTTACCATAAGCAATCATCACAAAACCAATAATGAAATATGGATAATATTTTTTAAGTGGTAAATAACGCATCAATATTGCCATACCTAAAGCAGGAAGGATCGCACCGGCTGCTTTTAAACCAGACATAAACCATACAGGGATAAAACTATTAATCGAATTTACAACTGCCTGACCAAATAATAATCCTACAAAAACAGGAATTACACGAGATAAAATCCAGGGAATCATCCCAAGTTTATTTGCTAATTCTACACCATTTATATCATTTTTTTCTGCACATCGTTCAGCATAATGTTGAAAGAAAGAGTTTGCCATACGCCCTATGATATCTAGTTGTGTAAGTAATAATCCAATTGGTACTGCAAGTGCAATACCATATTCAGCACCTTCTCCTGAAATAATTGCATACGCAGTACCCATAATAGCTCCTGATAAATAATCTGGTACAGAAGCTCCTCCATAAGTTGCAACACCAAGTGTCATCAACTGTAAAGTAGCACCAACACTTAGACCTAACTCAACGTTTCCAAGCAAAGCTCCCGTTATTGTAGCTGCAAACAATGGTGTGTACACACCAATTTGAATGGAAATTTGATCTAAAACACCAATAACGGTATACAAACAAAGTATTAAAATCATAATTAGAGAAATATCTGTCATAAAACTCTCCTTTCTCATTCTTCTAAAGAACATTAATAAGCGCTTACACTACGAATTATAGTCCTGATGAAATTAAATTTCAATATATTTTATATTAATATTTAAATTATGCAATTTTATTACAATATTGTGGTATTAAAATATACAAGATATATAAAAAAACAGCAAGTCTTTTATTAGTTGCTGTTTTATACAAAATCATAAATCCTGTATATTCATTTTATGAATTTGTGCCTCTCTTTTTTGTTTTTGATGCACGACTAAGAAAATGATGATAAATAGGATGGTAGGAAGATTACAGATCAAAAAAATCTCAATTGCTTTTGGAAGGATTGTCTGGATAGAAAAATTACTTGTTGTATTTGTTATAATGGATGACATTAAATTACCATTATTTGAATACACTTCTGAGATTTCATATGAATGCAGAAAAGTAACTGCACTAATTGTAAAAAGAATAGATAAACAAAAGAATATACCAGGCAGAATCCATCCTAGCCATTTTTTTGACTTTAATGATATGTAATACTGTAATACGCATAATCCAATGACACAGATAAGGGCGAAAATAATGTAAACACTATTTGTTTTCATAGATTCTTTTCCTCCTCTAGTTTTTGATATTCATGAATTAACAGCTTTGCTGTTTCAAAATCTAGTTTATCCTCTAAAGCCAAACGTTTGATCAATGCGATATAAGGCTCCTCCCCCATTATCTGATCATTTAAATTAATCTTTTGTATCAGTCTGTCTAAGCGTAAACGCACCGTAGGATAAGAAACCCCATATTCCTTTGCGACTTCCTTTAATGAACCACTGGATAAGATGAAACGCTTGATAAACGCAAAATCTTCACTATCTAGATTTAATAACCATTCTGGTATATTCTGCATATCTATCACCTTCAATTTTATGATAGCACTTATTTTTATGAATGTAAATATAAACAAAAACTTTAATAATATTAATGTTATATTAAATATTATTAAAGTTTATTACTTTTTATGATGATCGTGATAATATTGCATAAATCGTGCATAACTAATGATGACGATGCCAACGATCACAAATGCGATCAGCGCATATAACATGGTAAATAAGAATTTCATAAGACTCTCCCTTTCCGTCTAAACATTTTACTGGTACCATTATCATAAATCGATTATAATAAATAAGCAAGGAGGTGCATGAAAATGATTGATCGATCTATAAAATCAAAATACATAAATGTAGATGATCATCGCCGCATCATTGCTATTAGTGATATTCATGCGAATCTGCCTGTTTTAAAAAAATTATTGAAAAAGATTGCTTTTGATATGCATCAGGATGAATTGTTTCTTGTTGGCGATTTATTAGAGAAAGGTGCTTACAACATGGAAACTTTGCACTTTATAATGGAGCTTTCTAAAAGTCCACATGTACATCCTATGATGGGAAATTGTGATTTTGTATGTAAGAATGTCCTTTATGAATATCGCTTGGATTTTCTAAAAGAACTCCTATTACATCGTAAAAATAGTATTCAGCATGAAATGGCTGCTACACTTGGCATTCATTTTCATAAAGATATAGATATGATTGAATATGCCAGAATATTAAAACAACACTTCCCAAAGGAATTAGCGTTTGTAGACCAGCTCCCTCATGTGGTGGAAACACAACATTATATCTTTGGGCATGCGGCGATTCTGGATGAAGATCATTATGGAAAAGAAATGCGTGATATTATGACGCATAATCGCTTTTTAGATGATGCAAAACGATTCCAAAAATATGTTGTGGTTGGCCATTTGCCAGTAAGTGAATATTGTGATGGTATCTGTTGCTTTAATCCAATGATTGATGATCTTCGCCATATCATTGCGATTGATGGTGGAAATGAAGTAAAGAGTGCAGGACAGTTAAATGCATTGTTAATTGAGCATGGAAATTTCTCGTATGCGCATAGTGACTGTTTAAAGAAAGCCAAAGTATTAGACAGCATACAACCCATAAATTCTGATCCTTTTTTTATCAAATGGTATGACAGCTCTGTGAAGATATTAAAAGAAGATGATATTCGTTACTTATGTCGCCATCTTTCCAGTGGAAAAGATTTTTGGATACCGAAAGATTTTATTTTTCATAAAGGTGATGAAATTCATGTGGATAACTTTACCACCTATCATTTACCTGTGGAAAAAGGTGATTATGTAAAAATTGTTTCCACTTGTGGTGAACATGCCTTAGTGAAAAAGAATGGTATTATGGGATGGATTCCAAGAAAAATATTAAGCAAATGAAAACGTCCAAATCGGACGTTTTTATTAATTTATTTGTAGTATTAAATAAAAAAACACTTAGTTTTCCCTAGAGAAAGCTGAAACTCTGAAACATTTGAATATGTTAAAAAACAGTCCATTCCATTTGGAACAGACTGTTCATCTTATTCAATTATTTAGTTTTTTCGATGATTTCGATAAAGCTATCAGCTTTTAAGCTTGCTCCACCAATTAATGCACCATCGATATCTGGCTGAGCCATGTATTCCTGAATGTTGTTAGGTTTAACAGATCCACCGTACTGTACGCGTACGTTTTCAGCTGCATCATCACCATACATTACACGAACCTGGTCACGAACGATACGGCAGCAGTTTTCTGCGATTTCTACTGATGCACTCTTACCAGTTCCGATTGCCCAGATTGGTTCATATGCGATAACCATATTACCAACACATTTTGGACACATATCAGCTAAAGAACCAGTTAACTGGTCACGAATTACTTTTTCAGAATCACCAGCATCATACTGAGCTTCTGTTTCACCAATACATAAGATTGGAGTAATTCCAGCTTCGATTAGACGTTTTGCTTTTTTGTTTACAGTTTCGTCTGTGTCACCGAACATTGTACGACGTTCAGAGTGACCAATGATACAGTGAGTAACACCGATTTCCTGTAACATAGGTACAGAAACTTCACCAGTGAATGCTCCAGTATCTTCAAAGTGGCAGTTTTCTGCAGCAACGATCAGATTCTTAGCACCAGCAACTGCAGTTGATAATGCAGTATAAGGAGCACCGATTCCATAAGTAGCGTTTTCGCTAGCAGCAGCTGCATCTACAGCTTCCATGAATTCTTTTGTTTCCTTCATGGTTTTATTCATTTTCCAGTTTCCAACGATAATTGGTTTTCTCATAGTTATATTTCCTCTTTCCTATTTTTCAGCGATTACTGCGATACCAGGTAATTCTTTACCTTCCATGTATTCCAGAGAAGCTCCTCCACCTGTAGAGATGTGAGAGAATTTTTCAGCGAATCCTAACTGAATAGCAGCAGCAGCAGAATCTCCACCACCGATAACAGTAGTAGCACCTTCTAATTCAGAGATTGCTGTACATACCTGTAATGTACCATTAGCGAATGGTTTCATTTCAAATACACCCATAGGTCCATTCCATACAACTGTTTTAGCACCAGCTAATTCAGCTTTGTATAATTCAACAGTCTTAGGACCAATGTCTAATCCCATGTAATCTGCAGGAATGTTTTCGTTGTCAGCAACAACAGTGTTTGCATCTTCAGCAAATGCATCTGCACATACGTGGTCAACTGGCAGGATTAATTTTCCTTCAGCTTTTGCGATGTATTCTTTAGCTAATTCCACTTTGTCTTCTTCAACAAGTGATTTACCTACATTTAAGCCCATTGCTTTCAAGAATGTATAAGCCATTCCACCACCGATTAATACTTTATCAGCTTTCTTCAACAGGTTGTCAACAACAGCGATCTTGTCAGATACTTTTGCTCCACCGATGATAGCAACGAATGGACGTACTGGAGTATCAACAGCAGCACCTAACATTTTTACTTCTTTTTCTACTAAGAAACCTAAAGCGTTAGGAAGGATTGAAGGGATACCAGCAGTTGAAGCGTGTGCACGGTGAACACTACCGAATGCATCTTCAACGAATAAATCACCTAAGCTTGCCCAGTACTGAGCTAATTCAGGATCATTTTTGCTTTCGCCTTTTTCGTAACGAGTGTTCTGCATAACAACGATTTCACCATCATTTAATGCAGCAACAGCATTTTCTAATTCTTCGCCTCTAGTAACAGGAACGAATGTAACTTTTGTATCAACCAATTCGCTTAAACGATCAGCTACACAACGTAAGTCGTTTTTTGCTTTGTCTTCTTCAGTTTTAACTTTTCCAAGGTGAGACATCAGAATGATTTTTGCCTTGTTTTCAATCAGATATTTGATTGTTGGTAAAGCCTGAATGATTCGGTTGTCATTTGTGATTTTTCCATCTTTTCTTGGTACGTTGAAATCGCAACGAACGATAACTCGTTTACCAGCAACATCTAAATCTTTTACTGTTCTTTTTGCCATAGTAAAATCCTCCTTAAGTAACGAGTTTATTATACCACTATCCTTTTTTTTCGTAAACGCAAATTTGCGAAATATTTCACATAAAACCCTTTTTTAATACCATTTTCTACATTTCTTAATATGACGAACCACTTTTCCTCTATATATCAAAAAAAGTATATTACAAATATTAAAATTACCGTCGAACTTGAAAGCGCTTTATTGTATAATAGAGAAGAAGGGTGAGAAAAGATGGAGAATAAAGAAGAAAATTTAAAGGAATTCATTCAAAATAAAATGGAAGCTATCCAAACTGTACATCATGTTGATTTAAAAAAACAAAAAAAGTACAGTAATGAATTATTAGAAGCAGCGAAAAAGATAAATGATTTTTATGGAATTGCCTTTGCCTATGCTTTTCTTGCGGATTATTATGTAACCATTCGTGAACATCACAATTGTATCCATTACGTGCAAAAAACAAAAGAAATCGCACTCGCCTATAACTATTTAGATTTATTAATCAAAATACATATTATTGAAGGCATGTATCATAACGCAAACTTTGATGAAATAACGGCAGTACAATGCTACTTGGATGGATTAAAAGTGGCACAGCAGGCACATGACATCAATACGCAGATTGCTGTTTATAATAACATCGGTGTCATGTTTGAAGAAAAAGATGATAATACGGATGGCTTGTTATATATCCAGAAAGCCTTTGACTTGTTTAACGCAAATAAAGATGCGATCAGAGATCATATCGACTGTGTTGTTATTTTCAATCTGATAGAGCTGTATTTAAAAAATGGTCATATCAAAAAAGCCATTGATTTATATGACAAATATTACGATGATTTGAAAATATATGTTGGTGAAGAAAACATTGGTATTTTATATGTTTCTCAATTATATATGGCATATTATATGAAAAATGAAGAATATACTTTGCAGATGATTGATTTTTTTATCAACAGTGGCCTACATAATACATTAAATCGAAATATGTACTTCTCTTTCTATCGTGATGCTTTTCAAATCACTTTAAAACTGGAAGATAAAGAGCGTGCGGATAAATTATTGCGTTGTATGGGAACTTTATGTCTTGAGGATGATATCGCCCAGCAATTACAGCTGCATTTATGCTGGATCAATTTTGCGGAAACTTTCCATATGGAAAATGCTTTAATTTATTCTTATAAACAATATTATCAGCTTCAGAAACAAGTAAGTGATGTCACTAATAAATTCAAAGCCGAAAGTATGCGTGAAAAAATTCTGGTAAACGATATGCAGACAGAAAAAGAATGTATTATGAAAGAAAAACAAGTACTGGAATCTAAAGTGAAAATTGATGGATTAACAGGCTTATTTAATCGTTCTTATTTCATTAATCTAATCAATAGTCTTCATCATAATCATAATGTGGAAAAACTTGGCATTATTCTGTTAGATGTAGATTATTTTAAACAATACAATGACTGCTATGGACACACACAAGGAGATAAGGTTTTACAAAGTGTGGCACGCTGTCTGGACATCAACTCTGATAGCCGTATTTTTGCGGCAAGATATGGTGGCGATGAATTTATCTGTGTCTGTGTAAATATGAGTGATCATGAAATTGAATATTATTTAGGCAAAGTAAAAGAAGATTTAAACAACATGCATATCGAACATAAAAAATCTAAGGCTGCGGATATCGTAAGTGTTTCGGCAGGCTATGCGAACTTGAAAAATGATAAGTATTTTCAATTAGATGTGGCAGTAAATGTTGCGGACAGTGCCTTGTATCAGGTAAAAGAAAACGGTAGAAATCATTTTGCTTCATTGAATAAAAACAGTTGTGCTCAATAACTATTTAGGACAGATAATTAAAAAGAGGTTTCATTTGAAATCTCTTTTTTTAACCTATGTGCAAATAAGAATCTGATTTCCTGGTATTATTTTTTTGCCCGGTTGCCTTTTATAATGATTTGCAAGGTTTCACAAGCTTTTAAACATTCTTCTACACTTTCCTCTACCAAAGTTGGATCAAGGGTAGGATGTTGTTCATAAAATTCCTGAATAGCCAGATCATATTTATTTTTATATTTCGTATTTAATGCTTTCCAGTTCACATTTTTAAAAGCTGGAAGAATTTCTTCATTTACTGGTAATCGCTTTTGAAGCATCAATACTGCTAAAATCGGATATCCAGCATAATGCTGCCATATCGTTGCATTATCATTACTGGAATATACATCATCTTGAAAACGTACTGTATATCGTTTTGATTCATCACTGCTAGTAACATATGCTTCCTGTTCATGAAGTTCTACACGCTTATCCGCAATAGCGCTATAGGCCTCATATACCTTTGCTGCTGGTGGTAATTTTCCCATTCTATTCCTTCTTTCATCATTAGCATCTCACAAATATGATTCTTCTATACTCATCTTGCGACATGTGTATGTACTGCCTCAAGTGGAAAATCATGATGCAGCAGCATCTTATCTTTTAAACAGGCATTCTGCGCAAAAGCTTTCTGAATACGATCTATGATACATTGTATTCCCTCTTCTTTGGTATCCAACGCCATTACCAGAAACTGAAAACTGCTGTATTGTGTAAAAACATCTCCCAGTCTTAATGATGATTGAATAATCCGTTTCAGCGCAAACATACACTGTTCTTGTTGTTCAAAGGAAGGATACGCTCCCTTTGGATTCATTAATGTGAATAAAATCAAGCCGGCTTCCCCCTGAATACGGGACATTCTGCGTTCGATAAAACGATAAATATTTTGAAAAGAGTGATAATCCTGACAGAAAGCGCCAGGTATAATTTCCTGTTCCCGTAATTCTTTACGAATCAGTTCAATATCAACCAATAAATTTTCTGACATATAAATATCATTATACACATGTTCCCCATCTAAACGTCTTCTAATGTGCTTTTCCTTTACAAGTAAGGCATCTGCACGACGAAACATACTGATGTAATCATCATTAGGGCGATACATACAGCCGCATATGGAAACATAAATAGATGCACCATCTGTTACCTGTATCTGTTTTAACAATGAACGTATTTCTTTACGTTTTTCTTCAATAAATGATTCATCATCAGCTTCAGGATAGAATATGACAAATTCATCCCCGCCAACACGCCCAGCTGATCCATTTTTATATGTTATTTTCTTCAAAACTGCAGCAATTTTCTTCAAAGCAACATCCCCACAAATATGCCCATATTGATCATTGATCTGTTTAAAATGATCAACATCCAAAACAAATAAAGCGCCTTTTTGATACATTTGCAACTGTTGATTGATTTTTAATTCGATTGTTCCACGATTATATATCCCTGTTAGCCAATCCTGTTCTACCATGACTCTCAATTGTCGATTTTCTTCTTCTAGTTTTTGCAGCTTTTCCATCTGCAACTCATAAACTTGTTCTGTTTCTTCTATCATAACTACATCATCCTTTAATACCATCCCTGTGTTTGTAAACGCATCCATTGCTAATTTCTATTATAAGGTATTTTTACATAATTGAAAATGGTAACTTTTAAGAATTTCTTGTTTTTTCCCTTAAAAAAAGCTCCGCTTTCTTAGGAAAACGAAGTTTTTTTAATTCTTATTTTACTTTTGCATCTAATGTATTATCTTTAACAACAACATCATGTGCGCCACCTTCTACGATACTTGTAGAAGATACCAATGTGATTTTAGCTTTTTCCTGAAGTTCTGGAATTGTCAATGCACCACAGTTACACATCGTGTGTTTAACTTTACTCAATGTCAAATCTACATTGTCTTTTAATGCTCCTGCATATGGAACGTAAGAATCTACACCTTCTACGAAAGAAAGTTTCTTACTTCCTCCCATATCATAACGCTGCCAGTTACGTGCACGAGCACTTCCCTCGCCCCAGTATTCTTTCATATATGTACCATTGATGGTAACTTTCTTTGTAGGAGATTCTTCAAATCTTGAGAAGTAACGTCCTAACATAACAAAGTCCGCTCCCATAGCAAGTGCTAAAGTAATGTGGTAATCATGTACAATACCACCATCACTACAGATTGGAATATAGATACCTGTTTCTTTAAAGTATTCATCACGTGCACGTGCTACATCAATGGTAGCTGTTGCCTGTCCGCGACCAATACCTTTTTGTTCACGAGTAATACAGATACTGCCTCCACCAATACCAATTTTAATAAAATCAGCACCAGCTTCTGCTAAGAATCTGAATCCTTCTGCATCTACAACGTTACCAGCGCCTACTTTTACACTATCACCGTATTTTTCACGGATCCATTTCAAAGTCAATGCCTGCCATTCACTAAATCCTTCACTAGAGTCAATACATAATACATCTGCGCCGGCTTCTACTAATGCAGGAACACGTGTTTCATAATCTCTTGTGTTAATACCTGCACCGACGATGTAGCGTTTCTGATCATCCAGCAATTCATTTGGATGCTCTTTATGAGAATCATAATCTTTACGGAAAACGAAAGATTTTAAATGACCGTTTTCATCAATAATTGGCAACTGATTTAATTTGTATTCCCAAATCAAGTTATTTGCTTCTGTTAATGACATACCATCTTTTCCTACAATCAGCTTTTCAAATGGTGTCATGAATTCACTGACTTTTGTTGTAGGATCCATTCGTGATACACGATAATCACGACTTGTTACGATACCAACCAGTTTGCCTTCTGGTGTGCCATCTTCTGTAACTGCCATTGTCGCATGTCCTGTTTCTTCTTTTAATGCCAATACATCAGCCAGTGTTGCATCTGGACGAATATTGGAATCACTGTAAACAAAGCCTGCTTTTGTTGCTTTAACACGAGCAACCATTGCTGCTTCATCTTCTACGCTCTGAGAACCATAGATGAAAGAGATTCCTCCTTCTCTTGCTAATGCACAAGCCATTTTTTCTCCTGATACAGACTGCATAATTGCAGATACCATAGGAATATTCAAA
>OGXN01000705.1_pt1 | contig 39694 bp, 21 predicted proteins | sample 1576281 | NCBI WGS metagenome assembly OGXN01 (sample SAMEA3541494, study PRJEB24748) | human gut metagenome | biome: human gut; feature: human-associated habitat; material: faeces | place: China | collected 2012
CCGAGATAGAGAAATTCTACGCAGCTTTCTACCCCGGTCAATGGAAAAAGGAAGCCTACTACGAACTGATGAATAAATTGAAAGTAGCCACCGGTCAACGTATCTCGCGCATGTCCTGCGGACAACGTTCACAAGTAGCCCTCGGACTGATTCTCGCACAGAACCCGGAACTTCTCGTACTGGATGATTTCTCTCTCGGACTCGATCCCGGCTATCGTCGCCTGTTTGTCGACTACCTCCGCGACTATGCCCGTTCAGAAGGAAAAACCGTCTTTCTGACCTCGCATATCATTCAGGACATGGAACGGCTTGTTGACGACTGCATCATCATGGACTACGGAAAGATACTGATTCAGAAACCAATCGCCGAACTATTGGAAAAAGGACGTCGCTACACCTTCACTATTCCCGAAGGCTACGAACTTCCCGCATCCGATGATTTCTATCATCCTTCTGTCATGCGGAACCAGTTGGAGACTTTCTCCTTCCTTCAACCGGCAGAAACAGAAACAAAACTGAAATCCATGTCAGTGCCCTACACTAATTTTCATAGTGAGCAGGTGAATCTGGAAGATGCATTTATCGGCCTGACAGGCAAATACTAGAATCGTTGATAATTGATAAAAACAATGTACGCTATATTTTATAAAGAATGGATAAAGACACGGTGGTATTTTCTACTTGCCGTGCTCGCCACACTTGGTTTTACAGGCTACTGTATGCTCCGCATCAACCGGGTGGTAGAAATGAAAGGAGCTGCTCATGTGTGGGAAGTGATGTTGCAACGAGATGTCATCTTCATTGATATGTTGCAATATATCCCTCTGATTGCGGGAATTTTGATGGCTATTGTACAATTTGTTCCCGAAATGCAGCGCAAATGTCTGAAACTGACTCTCCATCTGCCTTATCCGGAGTTGAAGATGACAGGTAATATGCTACTTTCGGGATTAGTGTTGCTACTTGTCTGCTTCGCTTCCAATTTCCTGTTGATGGAAGTATACCTGAACGGAATACTTGCCCATGAACTGAAGAACCACATATTGCTCACCGCTTTAACGTGGTATCTTGCCGGGATTTCCGGCTACCTGCTTGTGGCATGGATCTGCCTCGAACCGGCATGGAAACGTCGTATTCTGAATCTCATTATCGCAGTATTATTACTCCGAATCTTCTTTCTGTCACCCACACCGGAAGCATATAACAAGTTCCTCCCTTATTTAGTGGTTTATACTTTGTTGACAGCTTCTTTCTCGTGGCTTTCTATCGTACGATTCAAGGCCGGAAAACAGGACTAGGAACAATTAAAAATTAAAGACTAAAAATTAAAAGATTGAGTAATGAGACGTTTCAGTACTATATTATTATATGTAACCATCGCTTTTCTGCTTCTTTGGCAGTTGCCCTGGTGTTACAATTTCTTTGTCGTAAAGCCGGAGAAGACTCCCTTTACCCTGTACAGTTTCGTAATTGGCGATTTCGCACAGATGGGACAGGAAGAGGGAAAAGGAAGTGTGCGTCGCGACCTGGCAGGTAATATTTATTCGGAAGCAGCTTTCGACAGTATCCTGCCTATGTTTTATTTTCGTCAGTTGATGTCTGATGAGCGTTTTCCGGATACCATTAAAGGGATAGCAGTAACTCCTAAAATGGTACAGACGGAGAACTTCAACTTCCGTAGTGTTCCTTCGGATATCAATGCGCCTTCTATCGGACTTTATCCTCTGATGGAATCCATGTCAGGACGTGTAGACCTGAAAATGCCGGATGACGTATTCCGCATCACCTCCAAAGGAATCGAATTTATCGACATGGCCTCCAACAGCGTAAAGGAAGACAAGAGTCTTCAGTTTACCGAAGCTATGACTAAAAAGGAGTTTCGTTTCCCGGCAACGGAGATCGTAGGAAATCCTACGGTGAAAAAAGAGTATGACGAAGGTTATCTTCTATTGGATGCCGACCGCCGGCTGTTTCATCTGAAACAGGTGAAAGGGCGTCCGTATGTTCGTGCCATCACCTTGCCTGAAGGACTGACACTGAAACATCTGTATCTGACAGAGTTCAGAAATAAGAAAACACTTGCGTTCATGACCGATGTCAACAATGCTTTCTACGTACTGCAGAACCGGACATACGAAGTAGTGAAAACAGGAATTCCTGTATTCAATCCCGAAACGGATGCATTAACCATCATCGGTAATATGTTCGATTGGACGGTACGTGTGACTACTCCAACCTCTGATAATTATTATGCATTGAATGCTGACGATTATTCATTGATTAAAAAATTAGAGAACGCATCGTCTACTTATTCCATACCTGGTATTACTTTCACATCTTATACTGATAAATATGTAATGCCACGTTTCGAATAGTATTCCCATATTGAATGTAACAGTTGCAAGGGACTATCAAAAGTCAATCTATTAAATATGACTTTGGGTAGTCCCTTACTGTTTTCTTCCCATACATGTATAGGAAACAAAAAGAATTACAATCTTTTCTTCTGTAAGTATGGGCTTTTTCCGGCAAGAAAGTTTATCTTTGCCGACTCATTCAAACATTCAGACCGCAATTGCTTCTGCATTATACACAAACAAATACGGTAAAATAAAAGTTCAAAATCAAAACCGTATGAAAGTTTACAAAGCATTTGCTTTCCTAAGTCTCTTTATGATGTTATTCTATCATTGTGCGCTTCCTGCTGATGACAAAGAAAAGGGAGATTCAGAAGGAGAAGACACGATTACCTCCGAACTTCCCTGGGAAGGAGAAACAGATAAGTTCACCATCAATTCTAAAGAAGGAATTCATCTGAATGATCCACAAGAAGATGCCGGAACGGCTTATGTCACTATACCGTCTACTTCGGTGAAAAATACCCGTTGGGAATTTGGAGTTCACCTCACCTTCAACCCTTCCGCCAACAATTATGCACGGTTTTATCTAACCTCTTCCTCCAATGTGCTTTCCGGTAAACTAAACGGTTATTATATTCAGATAGGAGGTTCTAAAGATAATGTAGCTCTTTACCGCCAAAATGAAGACGGTTCCAAACTACTGGCTTCAGGCAGAGAACTGATGAAAGGTAATAACTCACCGAAGCTATTTATCAAAGTAGAATGTGACAATAACGGTTACTGGACCTTTTGGACACGTCTCGAATCCGAGAATGAATATGTAAAAGAGAAGCAAGTGAAAGATATGGATATACCAACTTCCCTCTGCTGCGGTATATACTGCATCTATACCAAAACCCGTTGTAAAGGATTCACATTCCACCACATACGGTTGTCTAATGACGTAGAAACAACCACCACACCCGACGGAACACCTGATGAATCCGGAACAGACATTCCGGATAATCCGGACACACCCGAATTATCAGAAGATGTAAGAGGTATGCTTCTTTTCAATGAAATAATGTATGATAATGCTACTAATGGTGCAGAATATATCGAGATCTATAATCCGACCGAAAAAGCAATCAACATACCGACACTTTATCTTTACAAGATGTATGAAGATGGCAAAGTATATAGTACCACCACTTTACAGCACAAAGACTCTTCCCTTCCTCTTACCATTCCCGCTAAAGGGTATCTTTGCTTCACTAAATATGTAAACAAAGTCATTCAAAAACATAAAGTCGGGCAAGAAAATCTGATGGAAATATCCAAATTCCCGGCACTCAACAACGATGGAGGTTACCTGGCACTCTCCAGCAGTGAAAAACCACAAAAGGGGCATACTTTCGACACCTGTCGTTTCCGGGATGAGATGCACACAACAAATGCAGAAAAGACAACCGGCATCTCACTCGAAAAGAAGTCACCGGAGTTACCCTCCCTCAACGAAAATTGGCATTCATCCAAAAATACAACAGGAGGAACTCCCGGAATAAAGAATTCATAAAAGATTCGCTCTGTCAGCACCTGTCAAAAACAAAGAACCCGATAAAAAAGTCGTGAGACTTTTCCTATGTTGTTCGCTTTTGCTTAACTTTGTAACCTAACGTTTGTATCTAAAACTTTTGTATCATAAAATTCTAGATATGCTATGAGGAATACATTAATCATACTATTTATATGTTTCGCAGCACTGTGTCACGGACAATCTTACAAAATATTCACTGCCGACCAGGGACTATCCAGCAGCCTGATAAACAGGATACACCAAGATCACAATGGCATGATCTGGATTGCTACCGAAGATGGCCTGAATCGCTATGACGGAGTGAAACTGACTGTTTACAGACATCAACCGGACGACGAACATTCACTGGCACACAACTACGTGCGCACACTCTTCGAAGATAATAAAGGAAACCTGATTATAGGCACCTACGTAGGTTTGCAAATGTATAATCCGGCAACAGATACCTTTTCACCATTAGCCAAACATGAAAACGGAGAAGTGCTCAAAAGTTATGTCACCAATATCATTCAACGTAAAAACGGAGATATATGGGCGTCGGGAAATATCATGTGCAAACTGACTATCAGTGATGGGAAATTATCCGTAGAAGACTTGAACCTGCCTATTCCGACAACTTCCGTAGAAAGTATCATGGAAGACAAATCGGAAAACATCTGGATTACCAGGGAAGAAGACGGAATCTACCGGATGGATACACAAAAGCGGGTGACACACTATCCCATTAACGAAAAAATCCCGTATATCGCCATTCTTTGTGAAGATATGCAAGGAAACGTCTACGGCGGAAGTCCTCAAAACGGTGTATTCCTGTTTGACAAAACTACAGAAATGTTTTCTCCTCTCTTTGGTAACGACCAACAGAATTTTCCCGTCAAAGCTCTCTACAGTGTCAACCAGGACGAACTATATATCGGCACCGACGGCAACGGGCTGAAAATATTCAATAACAAAACACGCCAAATATCAGACTATCAATTCGAAGAGGGTATCTTCGCTTCCAAGACCTCGAAAGTGCACTCCGTGCTCAAAGATAAAACCGGTAACTATTGGATTGCCATCTACCAAAAAGGGGTCATCATGATTCCCTCCCAAAGGAATGGATTCAAATATTGGGGGTGCAAATCGGTTTCCAAAAACATTATCGGGGCCAACTGTATAACAGCACTCTACAAAGACAATTCCGGCACCACCTATGTAGGAACAGATAACGACGGATTATACATCATTGATAAGGACAGCAAACAGCAGGCGCATCTTACTCACAGCAATGACCCGCAATCCGTGCCATCCATCATTGTCTCCCTTTACGAAGATTCGGAACAGAACCTTTGGATAGGCTCGTATGCCAACGGAGCTGCCCGGCTGGACAGGCGCACAGGAAAATGTACCTACCTGCAAGATCTCGTTGATAAGAATGGGAAAAATGTCCGAAATGTATATGCCTTTGCCGAAGATAACCAGAAACGCCTGTGGATAGCCACCATGGGCGGGGGATTGTTCTATTATGACCTAAAAACACATAAAGTAAATCCCGTCAGCCAGCTGACACAGAACTTTGGTGATTACTGGATTTGCAGTCTCCACTACTCTCCTGAAAAAGACTGCCTCTACGCCGGTACCTATAACGGGCTATGCCGCATAGACTTGGGAAAGTCCGATATACCCTGTCAATATGGACTGCAAGAATGTATCATCTATTCCATCTACGAACATACAGACGGGAATATATGGGCAGGCACTTCCAACGGACTGCTATTATGGAATCAGCAGAATAACGAAACCCGCATTTACTCTACAAACGACGGACTGACTAATAACTCTGTTTATGCTATAAGAGGGGATGCCATGGATTACCTGTGGATTAGTACAAGCAACGGTATATCCAGGTTTCACCCGGTATCACAGAAGTTCACCAATTATTATGTCAGTGACGGACTTCAAGGTAACGAATTTAGCAAAAACACCTCATGGTGTGATAAAAAAGGTACGATCTGGTTCGGTGGCGTAAACGGAATCACTTACTTCAATCCTTTGGAAATTATCGCCACCAACAAGAAGTGGCATGTGCGTATCACTGATTTCTATCTGTTCGGGCAACCGGTCAGACAAGGTATGACATCTGGTGGACAAGACATTATAGACTGCCCGGTATTCGAAGCGCAAACATTCCGGTTGGCTCATCAGGATAACTCTTTCGGCATCGAATTCTCTACACAGGAACTGGACAATACTGACCGTGTGGTCTACACATACACTATGAACAACAACCAATGGACGACCCTTCCACAAGGAACCAACCGAGTGTCGTTCAGTAACCTGGCACCGGGCACTTATCATTTCTCCCTGAAAGCCAAGGATGGTATTATCGAATCCGATGTGAAAGAAATCACTATCTTCATAGCCCAGCCCTGGTGGAACTCGGGATGGGCATGGCTGCTCTACATACTGGCTACAGCGGGTATTTCTTTCTTCATCGCCCAGCAAATACGTCACCGTTATCTTGCCAAACAGGAGATGGCACGCCACATACGTGCCGAACAACTCAATGAGGCGAAACTACAGTTCTTCATCAATATCTCGCATGAAATACGCACTCCGATGTCACTTATCATCAGTCCGTTACAGCAACTCATGTCAGGTGACACAGACAGTAAACGACAGAAAATATACCGCACCATTCATCGTAATGCCGAACGTATCCTGCGCCTGGTAAACCAACTGATGGATATACGGAAAATAGATAAAGGACAAATGCAACTCACTTTCCGCGAAACAAATGCCGTAGAGTTTATTGAAGAGTTACATACTACATTTGTCAGCCTTGCAGAAAGTAAAAATATCACTTTTACGTTCCATCATGACGGTTTGGACCAGCTACCCCTGTGGGTAGACACTGCCAACTTTGACAAAATTATCCTCAACATTCTTTCCAACGCCTTCAAATTCACGCCTAATGGTGGAATAATCGACATCACATTGCAGGCAAAGGAATATCCTGAATTGGAAGCTCCCTTAAACCGATGTGCAGAAATCATCATCACAGATAGTGGTACCGGCATAGACCCTACTGAACTGGAACGCATCTTCGACCGCTTCTACCAAGTACGGAACACGCAAGATCACAACTATCAGGGAACCGGCATAGGTTTGCACCTTACCCGCCTGCTTGTTCAATTACATCATGGTATTATCCATGCCGAAAATGCTTCCGACGGAGCATCGGGCAGCCGTTTCATTATCCGATTACCGTTAGGCAACGCCCATCTGCAGCCCGACGAAATGTATACGCCGGCTTCCCAATCGCCCAGCTTAGTACAAGAAATTTCGACACCTATAGTACCCAGTTTACAGCCGGAAGAAGACACTTCAACTCCAACACCCCGTCCCCGCTTGCGTCGCCGCCTTCTATTGGTAGAGGACGATGAAGAAATCCGTCTGTATCTCAAACAGGAGTTCTCTTCCGAATATTACATCACAGAGAGTGTGAATGGTAAAGAAGCATTAGAAAGCATCTTCAGCCAGGAACCCGATCTGATTATCAGCGATGTCATGATGCCGGAAATGGACGGGCTTACCTTATGCCGGAAAATCAAACAGAATATCAACATAAATCATATCCCCGTTATTCTGCTTACAGCCAAGACGCGCGAAGAGGACAATATCGAGGGATTGGATACCGGTGCGGATGCCTATATTTCCAAACCGTTTAATATCGAAATTCTGCGTCATACCGCGGAGAATCTGATACGCAATCGCGAGCAGCTACGCAACATTTACAGCGGTAGTCAGCAGACAGGTGAAAAGAGAATGGAAAAGATAGAGGCACAGAGCCCTGATGACCGATTAATGGAACGTATCATGAAAGTGGTTAATGCCAACATTGGTAACCCGGACTTAACCGTGGAAATGATAGCTTCGGAAGTCGGTATGAGCCGTGTCCATCTGCACCGTAAACTGAAAGAATTGACCAATCAGACCACGCGCGACTTCCTACGCAATATCCGTATGAAGCAAGCCGCCGTATTGTTAGCCGAAAAGCGTCATGCCGTATCCGAAGTAGCGGATCTTGTGGGTTACACGAATCAGGCAAATTTCTCCAGTACTTTCAAGGAATTCTATGGAGTATCACCGTCTGCTTATCGGGAGCAGCATGCAGCACAGGCTGATTAATTTAGTAATAACTTAAAACGCCGAATTTGTTCATTCCCAATATAGCAATGAACAAATTCGGCATTTTAGGTTGATTGTAATTATTCCCTCTATATACTATTATTATTCCGGAGTTATGCTAAATATAATCACTCCGGAAGTATTGTTTTATTCGTCGGACTATAGTCCGACGCAAAGTCAACTATAGTCTTTAATTCGAAGCACTATAGTCCAACGAAAGAGAGACTATAGTGCGACGAATTAATTTGTGCATTTAAAGATATTATTTTCTACAGAGTTGACGAGTAAATTTTGCACCTGAATCCCTTCCTTAAAACATTCGATTCATGTCTTATCAATTAAAAACCTACGTTTCTCACCAAACGGACATAAAAAACTCCGCCGGCAGTATTTCCCGGATGACTCCTAAAGGTCACAGTCACGGATTCCTTCTCTTTCACCCATTCCACCGGAATTTTATACTCTACATTTATCTGGATACTCTGATTCCATTTGCCTACCGTATTTTCGGTCACTAATAAATCTCCATCAATCAGAATATCAAAAGCGCGGCTGGCTGATTCATTCCCCCAGTAACGTACCATCAAGGACAAATCCTTTTCTCCTTTAGTCATCAGATTGTATTGGAAATATCCACCGTCACGTGCGTCTCGCCAATTCTCCCCTTCAAAGTTTCCGGTAAAGGAATTCTCTGACTTCATCAGGTGATCCACTTCCGGTTGCTGTTCTCCCGGGGCAACAGCATCTACCGTCCGCCGGTCTAAAATCAGTTTCTTTTGTTCCTCTTCCCGCATTTGTTTCTGACGTTCTTCATATTCCTTTGCCGTCATTGAAAGCCAGTACATCATATATCGACTATCATGAATCCGGAAAAAGGGTTCCAATATCAGGTCCTTACCACTTTCGTTCTGAAATAATCCGGGGACAGTATAGCAAAACGGATGCCCGGGGACTGGTTGCATCTTATCCAGTTTAGCCTGTATTTCTTCTCGATCTCCAATGATAAAAGGAGCATCCAACATAGACACTAAGGGGCCAGACGCTATATGTGCCCAACGACCATCGTCAGCCACCAAGCCATCCAAATGTTGATTTCCGGTCTTAGCTCCTAACAGAATAGGTCCGCGAAGAAAAGATATATAGTTCGGAACATTTGGCAATTCTTCTATTCTGACCTTCATAGGAGTACGAATCTCCACCACATCACCATCTTTCCATTTCCTGTCAATCACAATATAGGAAGAAGGAGAAGAACCCGCTGCATAGTTTTTACCTTTGCAGATTACTTGCATATCTCCACCATCCACCCATCCCGGATTACGAACTAATAGTTTAAAACGAGTGGGTTTCTTTACCCGAACTGTCAATCGGCTTGTTTCTTCATCCGGGAAAAGAGTATTCTGAATAATTTTCACTCCTTTCTCTCTCCAATTGAGTTCGGAAGCAACGAACAGATTCACGTACAACGAATCCTGTACATGGCTATAGATAAATTCTCCATACTTTCCGTGATTCTCCATTCCTGTGCCTACACAACACCACATAGCGCTGTTGGGAGACGAATAAACGCGGTAATGACATGGACGTGCGGAGGTAAAATAGACATATCCACCGTGTTGAGGATGCTGGGTAGACAGAATATGATTATACATGGCACGTTCATAATAGTCGGCATATTGAGCTGACGGATTCATCCGGAATAATCCTTCTGTCAGTTTGAGCATATTGTTTGTATTGCAGGATTCGGGACCTTCACGGTCTTCCACATAACTCATGCAATCATCCTTTGTGGGAAAATGCTCCCGCCGGCTATTACCGCCTAATGAAAGGGAACGATGATTGACTACCCTATTCCAAAAGTAATGGGCAGCCGTCGTATATCTTCTGTCTCCACTAAGTTCCGCAATTCGCTGATACCCCACGACTTTCGGTACTTGCGTATTGGCATGTTTATTATCCAGATTATCCGACTGACCAGCCATGCTATCAAACAAATCTCTATGAGAGAAACGTTTTGCAGCATCCAGGTATTTACGGTCATTCGTCATTTGATAGGCATCTGCATAGACTTCATCCATTCCGCCGAACTCATTGCCCAACATTTGTTCCATTTGATCGTCATTCAAGGGAGCAATGACTGTCAATCCCCAATCGCACAGGTCAAGAAACATCTGACGGGCTTCTTCACTTTCACCATACAACCAGGCATCTCTCAAACCGGCATAGGTCTTGTGAAGATTATACCAGGGTACCCAGTATTTCCACACAATTCCCGGATTTCCTTTCTGTATCTCATTCCAAATAATTTCTCCATGAGGAACTCCACCCACATAACCATTGCCATGCTTCTGCTGACAACGTTTCAGCTCGGCAATCATGTAATCCATTCGTTCCTTACACTCTTGATTGCCGGTAGCTGCATAATGAATAGCAAGTGCCGTTAGATAATGTCCGCCCACGTGTCCGTCCAAATCTATCCAGTTTTCAAAACTTTCGCCCTTAGGTGATAACCCGGCCTCTTTCAGAAAAGGAGCTAACAAACGGTCAACGTCATACTGTAACAATACCTGTACGTTCAAATCACAGGCATGTTTAAAAGGGCTATCAAGTAGTTTGACATCCTTTAAGGGGAATGAATTTGTATATAATTTATTTTGGGCAAAAGTCCCTGCAAAAGGAGCAGTTACTCCTAATAGCCAAATGATTAAAACCTGATATTTCTTCACTGTATTACAATTAAAATTCAATATGACTTATTAAAAACTTGGCTCATCTCCATTATCTATTATTGGAATATATTCAAACCAATCAAAATCAGCGAATGATCCGCTTTCTATTTTTGACTGTGCAAACAGTGCCAAATAGACCCCGGTAAATCCCCCCGCTGTTTCCGAACTAAGGAAACGTACATCCATATCTGCCAGTTTCTCATAATTTCCGTTATCAGTCGAATAGAAGAAACGATATACATCATTGTCACCTTCTACACGCAAAAAGACTTTCGTACCTTTCAGCTCTATCTCCTTCTCCAGATGATTCAAACAGCCCAGATGATAAGTTAGCTTCAACGTTTTTTTCTCTCCTGTAGAAACAACAGAAAGATCATACCGATAGGAATTACACATATAAACAGTTATCCCTGCTTCACCTCCATCTTGTAAATGTGAGAAATCCATCTTTGTACCTGCACGAAACTTGATATGTTGCTGACGTCTACCAACAAAAGTCGGAGAATCCACCATATCCAACGTTATCGGAGTCGCCTTCAGACGAAGATATCCCTTTCTTTCTGTTAATGAATAATTTCCTTTATGTGGCAAACATAAGTAGTTCCACTCATATCCTAATTTTAAATCCGTAAACTCATTACGTGCGGATAATTGAGGAAATTCCACTTGTGGCAATGTCGGACAATCCATATCCAATGTTACTGTACCGTCACCATTAACTACCGGCCACGCATTTTTATCCCAACGTACCGGTGCAAGGAATGTCTCACGCCCCAACACATGATGCGTAAAAGATTGTGGGCGAAATCCTAAAAATACAGCCCACCATGAACCGTCATGAGCTTGAATAAAATCGGCATGTCCCGTTCCCTGAATAGGGTTTCCCGCTCCATTCTCATTAATGTGCGTTAGTATAGGATTGGCCGGATTAGCCTGAAATGGCTCATGTAGTGAGCGACTTCGTGCAATCGTCACTTTATGCCCATATTCAGTTCCTCCTTCGGCGATAACCAGATAATACCATCCGTCTTTCTTGTACATGTGAGGGGCTTCAGCCGCACGTCCTCCTGTTCCCCGCCAAATATTTCTTGATTCTGACAAACGTTTACCAGTCTTAATATCTATTTCACAGATTTGTATATTCCAATTAGCAGAAAGGAAATAGCACTTACCATCTTCATCAAAGAAGAGATCAGGATCAATTCCTCCCTGATCTACCCAAATGGGGTCCGACCATTCACCCGCGGGATTATCAGCATATACATAAAAATTCCCTTTGTCGGAAGTATTGGTAGTTACCATATAAAACGTTCCTTCATGGTAACGAATGGTCGGTGCATAGATACCATTCCAGAAGCCTATTTTTTCCAACTTCACTTGCGATGGACGATTCAAGCAATGCCCTACTGATTCCCAATGAACCAAATCCTTACTATGATGAACAGGCACACCGGGAAAATATTGGAAACTACTATTCACCATATAGTAATCATCTCCTACCCGGCATACACTAGGATCTGGATAGAAGCCTGGTAAAATAGGATTTTTATACCCCTGCGCCTGAATCGTCAAAGTAGAGATGCAGCACATTATTCCAATTGTATACACTAAACGTTTTCCCATATTCTTTCTATTATTCTCACTTAATGAATGACCAATAATCCATACGGAACAATTCGCCTTCATCACCTCTAAATATCAGATATACATCATGTATACCTTTAATTTTGTCAACCTTTGTTTTTAATATTCTCCATTGATCCCATCCGCCCGTATTGGATGCAGATAAGGTTCCTGCCAGCTCTCCATCCAAATCATCCAGCCGGATTTCAATTGTTCCTTTCCCGGTTGCACCACTTGCTATACAGACAGAAAAGCCAGATGCACCTTTCTTTCCAAAATCGACACCCCGTATTCGAATATAATCACCGTTATCAATGGAGTTTACAATACGTTCATTTGTTCCTTCCTCTTTAGCCAAGGTATTAATCCCCATTCCTTTTGCCATTGTTTCAGCTTCATTGCGCATATATGGATTTACGTACTTCAACTGTTTCAAACCGTCTTCGGTAATCTCAACTTTTTGAATAGTACCATCTTCATTGTAATAGAGTCGATCAATACATACGCTCCTCATATATTCACGGGCTTTCTTATCTGTTTCGCCATTTTTATAGGCAACCTTCCGGTTATGATACGCAATATACCAATCTCCCTTAAATTCAAATATAGAATGATGATTATTAAAGTCATCATTCACTGGTGGATTAGGTAAGACCAATCCGGGGCTACTGAATCCTTCCATCGGTTTATCACTCATTACATATTCAATATTAGCTGGATAACTAAAATAATGTCCGGCATAAGAATAATAATATTTCCCGTTATATTTATGAACGAAAGAAGCCTCAAAGAAACCGGGTGTATTTGGTTTCACTGCGGCTCCGTCAACTTCCACCATGTTATCTTTAAGTTTTATGATTCGGGAATTTGCAGGATCACTTCCACCAAAATACATATATACCTGACCATCATCATCCATAAGCACGCTGGGATCAAAACACCACATTCCCCATTCTCCCCTACCAGGTTGAACACCCGGAGTATTCTGATCTACCAAAGGCCCTTTATTATTATCAATAAATGGGCCTGTGGGACTATCACCTACAGCTACTCCAATACCTGATAAGCCATTGCCATAATATAGATAAAATTTCCTATCTTTATAAACGACACAAGGAGCCCAAGTCATATTCGCTCCCCACTTAGAGTCTTTTGCGCTGAATACTTCCCCGTGATCTGTCCAATTCTTCATATCATCGGTAGAAATACAAGTTATATCGTTCATAAAATACCCATATCCCCTTCCGGAATCATAAGTATCATGCGAGCAGAATAGATATAACCTTCCATCATATTCAATACCCCAGGGGTCGGCGGTATATCGTTGCCAGAACACTGGATAATCGGCCTTTATTGTATTAGCTATACTCAAAAGAATTAAAAGTAAGATATAGTATTTAAACTTTCGAATTATATAAATTCTGCTCATAGACTCATTTATTAATGGTTACATTTTTACAATGTGATTAAAGACGGATATTCACCTTCTTTCCGGTATAATTCACTTCCCGACGGGTACCATCCGGCGATACAATCGAGAATTTACGATTTATCGGCATTCCTTCATAAGAACCTTTCCGACGGTCTATTGTCAGTGTACGTGCTGATTCGTTCCAAATGAACGGAATTTCCGTATAGGCACCTGATTCATAGTTATAATTATCCAACTCATCTTCGTAAAGAACGAAATGTCCATCAGCTCCGGGATAAACTCGTATTTCCAGGTGATCCCATTTCTTCTCCGTTGCATATTGCACATCGGGGCCAATAGGAAGAATGCTTCCCGCTTTGACATATAGAGGAATGAGGTCCAGTCTAGTTTCACGGGTTATCTCACGACCGCCATCTTGTTTCTCGTTCGTCCAGAAGTCATACCATGCAGTACCAGCAGGCAGATATACTTTGGTCGATTTGGCTTGTGAGAAATCAACGTCTGTCAGAGAAGTGACATTCCCCTCTCCCGTATTTTGGTTCCAACCATCATCAGCCGAAACTTTCTTCACAACTTCCGGTGTGTATTGGGCATGGAGTACAGGAGCTACCAAAAGAGAACGACCGAACATATACTCGTTGCCGATATTCCAGACATTCTTATCGGTGGCGAAATCCATCATCAAGGCACGCATAAAAGTAGACTGCCGGTTTGTGACTTCCCATGAAGTGGAATATATATAAGGCAACAGAGAATAGCGTAAACGAACGGCGGCCGTCAATGCATCATACACTGTTTCCCCTTTCTTTCCATAATAATACAATTCACGGGGAACTTCCGTACCATGCGAACGCATCATCGGAGTGAATACGCCAAACTGCATCCAGCGGACATAAAGTTCGCGATAGGCAGGATTGCGTGCACCTGAACCGTCGTTCCAACTTTGATTGTAGGCACCAGCGAAGAAACCGCCAATATCGGAGTTGAAATTCGGATTACCTGTCAAAGAGAAATTCAATCCGGCAGGAATCTGATTACGCAAAGTCTCCCAAGTAGAAACAACATCACCCGACCATACATTACATCCATAACGCTGTTGTCCGGCAAAGCCCGAACGAGTGAGGATAAAGACACGTTTGTCTGATGAAACGGCACGTTGATGGTCGTAAACTCCTCCTACCGTCAGTAAGGGATAAGCGCTGCGCACCTTACGGAATGAACCTAGATAGGTTTTGGTATCCATGTCTTCGGGTTTAAAGTCCAAATGGTCCGGTTCAGTAGAATCCATCCACCAGCCATCCAGTTTCATGTTATGTAGGCGGCTAAGGTGTTTCCAGTAAATGTCACGGGCTTCGGGATGATAAGCATCATATACTCTGACTCCCGAAGGATAGTCCATACGTGGTGGCCATTGCTCACTGATGCCCGACTGCGGCCAGGTACTGAAGTTGAATAACATTCCTTTTGCATCCAGTTCTTTGTAAGGTTTGGTTTGCGGGCCGAAGGATGACCAGATAGAGACGATGATATGAGCATTCTTGGCATGAACTTCATCAATCATGTCCTGCGGACGGGGGAAATCAGCATTCATAAATTCCATACTATTCCACAGATAGTTGTTTCCCCAATACTGCCAGTCCTGAATAATACCATCCAACGGTATACCCAGTTCACGGTATTTGTTGACTACTTCCAATAGTTCGGCTTGGCTCTTATAGCGTTCCCGACTTTGCCAGAAACCGTAAGTCCATAATGGGAACATAGGTACTTGTCCGGTCAAATGACGCATTTCGGCTACTACTCCATCGGCATTGCCACCATACATGAAATAGTAGTCTACGCAATCCCCTACCTCCGATTCGAAAGAAGTTCCCCCTTCATTATCCGCAAAGTTTGTCGGTGAATAGTTATCCCAAAACAGACCGTACCCCTTTACAGACTGAAAAAAAGTGATTCCATCTTCTACATTACCCGGCATAAGGGTACGGTGTTCGCCCCGTTGGGACAAACGACCGTTCTCCAAATTACCCAAACCGTAGATCGGTTCATCCTTATCTAATACAAATGCCTGTTTCACCCTGAAAGCCTTACTACCGGCATCATTCATTTCTATAAAATGAGCAGTGCCTGCTTCTTTCAGTAATGGGGTCGATTTCTTATCGAAAAAAGAAAGTCCTCCTGTTTCCAAGTTAAGTTCTACCGTTAATTCATTGCTTTTCACACAAACGATATTTCCATCCTGCCGGGTGGATAACTTGACAACCTGGGGTTTGGATATGACTGAATAGCTTTCCTTTGTAAAGGCATGATTAGCGGGTGACTTGACTACCCGTATGGTAGAGGGTGTATAAAATTGTATTTGTACATCCACAGACTGTATGGTAGCTTTGATACCCGTATCCGTTTTTTCAAAAGTCTGCGCTACTGCCGTAACACTCCATAAAAAGAACAGTGTTAATATTCCAATTTGCTTTCTCATTATTTTTATTTATTCGTTTTTACTCAAACTGCCAATAATCTACATTAAACAATTCTCCTTCCCCGCCACGAAAAACAAGGTAAAGATCACACAATCCATTTTCTTGCCGGCTCACATCAACCGAAAGTTTCTGCCAATCATTCATTGCTCCGGTAGGGGTAACTTCCAATTTTGCTAAAAGAGGACCAGTCATCGAACCGATGTGTACTTCTATGCTTCCTCCAGACTGGGTGGCTGCTACACAGGCTGTAAATTTACTGTATTCCTTTCCTGCAAATTGTACAGCACTGACCTTCAGGAAGTCACCATCATGAATAGATGTCACATAATGGTGATGCCCGGCTGTTTGATCGGTTTTCAGTCCCAGACTCCATGCCATTGTCTCCGCTTCCACCCGCTCGCAAGGATTGAGTGTGCCAACCGATTTACGTATACCCGTTTCTGTGAAACGCATGAAAGGTATTTTCCCATCATTGGTAAACGTAAATTCTTCAACACAAGTAGAGCGGCGAATACCAACCCCGTTAGACAATATGCCATTGTGATAGAACATGAAGTGACGATCTTTGAAATCTACATTTCCTCCATGAATCGTAAAGCTTTGTTCTGCAGAATCCATAATGCGCCCCTGATATTTCCACGGACCGGCAATATTCGTTGCTGTAGAATAGGCCATATATTCGGGAATACCTCCGGCAGCATAGAGTAAATAGTAAATTCCATTGCGTTTATACAGCCAAGACCCTTCTTCATAATTAGTTTTCAGTTTGATGGAACCATCCTCGTTTTGGGTACGGATAATTGGACCAAAAGCCTCCTCATCCATTACATCTATTTGATGAATATCTCCTTCGAATGAGATCATATCAGCTCCTAGCTTTGCATACCATAAATTATTATTCCCCCAGAAAAGATAAGCTTGTCCGTCGTCATCAATAAAGACTGTCGGATCAATATATCCCCAAGTTGGCGGAGCAAGCGGTTTGCCCAAAGGATCATGGTAAGGTCCTACCGGAGAATCAGATACGGCTACACCAAGAGCATCGGCACCAGTTTCATCATCCTGTGCGCACATATACCAGTAAAATTTCCCATTGCGTTCTATTGCCTGTGCTGCCCAAGCCTTGTCGCCTTGTCTGGCCCATGTAAAAGTAGCTGTACTCATAGGTGTACCCCGGTAGGTCCAGTTTATCAAATCTGTAGTAGAATAAAGCTGCCAGTCTTTCATATAGAAATAATCGGCGTCATCCTCATCATGATCGACAAAAAGAAACAAGGTATCCTTGTATACCATCGGAGCCGGATCTGGTGTATACCAAGTTTGAACAACAGGGTTACGTACAAGAATATCGTAATCCGTTTGGTCATTCACCACGCCATCAGATCCTCCTCCAGAGTTGTCTGTTGGCGGTACTGTCAATTCTACGTCATTCGATGAGCTACAAGAAGTGCTCACGCAGAAAATGAACGCAAAAACCAAAATTACTATTTTATTATTCTTCATAACATTTTATTCAAAGGCATCACCGCCATCTTCAAAACCAGGAATTTCAATCTCTACAGGTGTTTCATAATCCGAAGGATCACTTGATACAAGAGAAGTATAATGCTTGCCACTTTCGAGCAATTTAGCCGCATAGGTCAACTTAAACTGATTCTGCGAACCGGCTTCTTTAACGTTGACTGTCCAAGTATTACCTTCATTTATCAAACCCGCCATATTCACTATGAAATGTACAATCAGAAGGTCGTTGTTCCAAACTGCATTTTGCAATGTCATCACAATCCGATTGTCTGTGGTCCCCAACAGAGTTACATTCTCACTGTTCAATGACAGTGCTATTTCCGACAGTTCATTGCCTGTCCATCCCTCAGGACGCTTAACCTGCAAAGTTACCAGTGAATATATATGTTTCAACGAAAGTGTTGCCTGCCTTACATCTTCCGGGCTAATTGCCCGGAAGTAAGTAGTTGCCATATATAAATAGTTTCCAATAGCAGCCAAGCTATTATTTCCGTTCTGCACCTGCGCTCCCAAAGAGATAGATTCCGAAGACAGATCAGCTAACGAATGTACCTCTTTCTTGCCTACATACACTAGTTGCCCTTCTTCTATACCACGAGGCATAATAAACTCCGGACAAGTAAAAACGGCACTGCTGGGATTTGCATCGTCAATGCTTTCAACAGTGAAGACATTCAGAATTTCACGGTCATCGGCAAAAGTCTTGGTATAATTAAAATAGACCTTATCACCCTGCTCCCACCGTGTCTTCACGCTCCCACTTTCCCCTTCCATACCGGTAGCTCGGGTCAATGCTCCCAATGAAAGCATCATACTTACCGATTCGCTGTCGGCAGTCTGCGGCGGCACGTCGGTAGTAGGTTCATCGTCACTACTGCATCCCAAGAATACCAGCATGAAAGCTGCCATTGCTACGAATTGCAAGTAGGTAATTCTTATACTCATAGTATTGAAATCTTATTAGTATATAATCTCATTAAAAAGCTTCTTCACCGGAATCATCAATACCCGGAACTTCCACTTCTGTATCACCATCACCTGACGGAACATCAGGTTTTGTCGTAGTCAAATATATTTTATTGATAACAAGTTTGTTTCCTTCACCACCAAATCCCCAAAAGCAAGCAATACGGATATTGGATTTATCTATCTTCCGTCCAAGCGATGTGACAGTTCCGGCATCATCATTCACAGCCTCCTGATTATTTAAATCAAAAATAGCCTTGGGAGCATCTATCGTTGTTTGAGATTGAGCCCCTCCCCAGAATCCACCGTCATCAAAAAAACGGAGCTGTGTTCCTTTTCCTGAACCGGTAGTACTTTCAAGCACTAAATAATTATAAGCGGATAAGTTCAAAGGAGAATTTTCAAAATTCCATCCACTTGCACCAAAAGCTCCTGTTATAATGGTCTTTGTCGCTTCATCAACACTGCCTTCGCCTGCATAATCAACAAAATAGCTTGACAATAACGGGAAGTAATCACCTGTAGTAAAAGTTACCGGAGCATTATACCGTTTTCCTCCTGCTAACAACTTAGCTGAAGTAGTAGCCTTAACCAATGAATTTCCCAAACCATCTTTCGTACTGAAAATCCAACGATCACTTGTCCCCATCGCTTCTCCTGTCATGCAAACAACGATATTGGCTACAATCTGTGAATTTTCATCCCAGGCAGATGTATTCTTAATAATAATCGTATTGTCGGTAGTACCGGCCAATTTCACGTTACTCTGTAATTGCATTGTTATTTCAGCAGGTGCATAATTATTATCTCCCCACGCAATATCACTCTTAGCAATCACCACTTTCATCACAGCATTCGCGTGCACCAAGGTAGTAGTGAGGTTCTTTACATCTTCTTCGGAAGTTGCGGAAAGAGCTTCTGTTTCCAGATAGATATTTTTTGCAATATCCTCTATTTTTCCACTTTGCTCACCTAAGGCTTGTGCATTCTTATCCAAATCAGTCTTAGCAGCTACAGTGCCCGAAGTATAAATGAGTTTCACTTTCGTAGTTCCTTCCGGGAAAGCGAAATCATCGCAGATGAAAGTTGCTTTTGAAGCACCACTCTCCGAAAGGGCGGTTGCTACAAACGTATAATACGTATCCGCCCAAGTAGCACCATTATCCGTACTAGTCAACATATACAATTTATCACCTACTTCCCATTCCAGTTTAATACCATTAGCTGCTTCAGAACTAGACATACGAGTCTGTGCCCCACCACCGATGGATGCGCTAATAGCCAATGGATGCCCTTTCACTACAGGAGCTATAGTTTCAGGTACATTCGTTTGTTCCGAAAAATTCTCGTCATTACTACAAGCGGTGAAAACAAGCATAATAGCAGCTATCGCTGTACAATGCAAAAAGGACTTATTGTTTCTCATGATAATAAAGTATTAATATTTAAATGATTAATAAAGCTTTCATATTCGTTTAAAACGGAAATAATCTACATCGACATATCCGCCAAGCAGCTCTGTCGCATAATTGAAAATAGCAAAACGATTACCTACAAAGTTCTTCAAATCATAAGTCATCGTCATATCATTGCCTATTTTTACCCAAACATTATTTTTTAAGGAATAGTAGAAACTAGCTTGGTTTGTCTCGAAATTTGCAATTACTTTCAGACATACTGTGGTTTGATCGATTTCTAAAGAAGCACGTTCTGTCATACTTCCATCCTGAACACCATCGCTCATAAAAAGATAGTATTTTCCATTCACTTTCTTTACGCCAACTAATCCCGACTGATATTGCATCATAGACAATCCTGCATAATCACCATTCTTCATATTTGCACAATCGAGTGAGATTTCACCCCGACAGGCGGGTCCCATCGTACGGCAAGTCAAAGTATTGCGGGCATGAAAATAATCACTGGCTTTTTGTCCGGTAGTCAGACGCATATACCCTTTGCGGGCTGCCAGACTCCATTTATCCGGTAGAGGATTGTGGTTCCATTGCCAAATCAGGTCCAACTGATCGGTATCAAACTCATCGCTCTTCACCACCGTCGAAGTGCTGAAGCGGTTGCTTTGTACCGGTGCGGGAACTTCTGCTTCTACCTCTCCCTCTTCATTACCGAAAACAGGCCAGTCATTTTCCCAACGGCACGGAGTGAGTACAGGACAACGGCCTACAGGCCCTAAATCGGTAAAGAATAATCCATACCATTTTCCATCAGGAGTATCAACAATACATCCCTGTGAGACTCCATCACCCACTCCTTCAATCGTACTACTTAGTACCATACGGGCAGTATAAGGTCCCTGAATATTATCAAACCGGACACAAACCACTGAGCGCACTCCACCACTTGGCCAACACATCATAAACAGATAATATTTGCCATTTACCTTGCGTACCTGGTAGCCTTCACCTTCATAACTACCGGTATTAAACTTATATTCCGTACCACTAATCGATAAATCACTATTCAACTGGGTGATCGTTTCACCATGAGCAGCAAAAATATATGCCTTGTCATCATCGTCAAAGAAAAGTGACGCATCATAGAAAAGTCTATCAAACTTCTGTTCTATCGTCCAAGGACCGGCAGGGTTGGTAGCTGAAGATATATAAGAACGAGTGTTAGTACCAAATCCGTATGTATTCCACAAACAATAGAATTTTCCATTATGATAAGCCAACGAAGATGCCCATGAACCTTGCGAGTAGATTTCGTCACGGCCAATAGCTGCATCGTACTCGAAGTTAGCAGCAGAAGAACCTTCTAACTTATCAAACACATAACCTACAATTTCCCAACCAACCAAATCTGTGCTATGCAGAATAGGAGCTCCCGGAACCAAATGCATGGAAGTGGATACCATATAGTAATCACTTCCTGCACGAACTACGGACACGTCAGGAATATCAGAATAAATCAAGGGATTGTTGAACTTCACCGTATTTCCATCCAGTTCATCCAATGGTATAGGGTCTGTGAACGGCTCTTCAGGGTCTTCCCCCATCGTGTCGTTTGTACATGCCCCCAAAGACAAGCCCAATAACCATACAGTAAAAACAGTATATAGAATCTTTTTCATATTGTACCTTCAATTATAATATTATCAATTTGCTTCGTTAGTAGCATATACTTTTTCGATATAAATAGGAAAAGGCTCTCCGTATGACCAAAAACCGATGATATTAACTTTCGTCCAATCAAGCACACGATTACTTTTCCTAGTCTTCCATTCTTTGGTAAGATCCATCACTATACGGTTATCCGTCACGTTATTATCCTCATTCAGGAAGATTTCGATCTGGTCATCCACACCATATTCAAGATCATATATCCTGAATTGCCAACCATTCTTTGCATACTCCGAACCCTCACCCAATTCCACTATCAAATAGTGATATTTACTCAAATCCCAAGAGGCCGTTGTTTTCCAGCCCCCGAAACCATACTGTCCTGTCAGTAATTCGTGGGTGCTCTGATTAAAACTACCTTGAGAGCTTATATTAGGATCCAGCTCTCCTAAGGGGAAGATATACTCATTGGTGTCAGGGTTATCAGGAGTATCCGGCTCTTCAGGGTCTTCAGGCGAAGCAGGCGGGGTATAAGTATCAGTCGGCCTCTCATCGGCAACATATACACGATTCAGAACAACCGCATTCTCTTTTCCTCCATTCGTCCAAAAACCAATAATGTAGAGATGCGACGGGTCAACTGATATTCCAGCATCATTTTTCATGCTTTTCAAGTCGATAATCAATCGGTAATCATTTACTGAATAAGACGCTGGCTGCCCCCAATAATTATCGACATCGAACAAGCGGAAATAATTGCCACCATCAACATCAGTTCCCTTACACAATTCTACTATCAGATAATTGGAAGCAGAGAGATCAAGCCCATTGCTATATTGCCATCCGCCAAAACCGAACTGACTAGTAATTAAGGTATGAGTGGTCTTACTATAAGTTCCATCACCAAAAATAGATGGATTAATCATATCCAAAGAGAAACTAGAAGAAACCACATGGACTACCACACTCTTTTCCACGTCTTTATAAGTGTAAGTAATCACGACATCAGCCTCTCCATTACACAGTGCCGTTAGTTTGCCAGCTTCTGCCCGAATCACATTTGGTTTGGAACTATTAAATTCACATTTTGATGTCACTAAATCTGTAGTTCCATCACTAAATGATGCTTGTACTAATAAATATTTCTCCGAACCGTATCCAACAGACAGTTCTCCATTAGTAACATCTTTCACAGACAAGCCAGTCAAGTTACCATGATCCACAACATCTGCATACTCTTCAAACCAATGATATATCGGCCACGGACATGCTTCAGGGTCATTTAAGAAAGTATATTCACCCGGTGTACCTGCCTCATCCTTGAACTGCATCAAGAGTTCCTGTCCGGTGAAAAGCAACCATGATACATTACCACTATTATCAGCGATATACTTAAAGTTCGCTCCGAAACCTTCTGCACCAGCCGTACCGGTAATTCCTTTACCCCAAGAACTATTGTATTTAGAGAGTGCCCAGTCCATTTCAGTCACCATAATCGGTGCAATATCGGTTACCGGCTTCACTTGTTTGTCCCATCCTTGTTGGAATGTAGTATATCCACCTCCGGTAGAAGTACCGATTCCTTCCCCACTGTCCGCTTCGGCATCACTACCGTACCAACCACAATAACAGTGAACTGCATATCCTAAGTTACTTCCTTCTACCTTGTATTTAGCGCAGCCACCATATAGAGACTGATAGCCCAAGCCAGGCAACCAAAGCACATTATTACAACCATTCTCTCTGATTACATCGACAATCGGTTGCAGGAATAGCTTCAACGCTTCAAATTGTCCATCTGTAGAAGCTCCTGTCGCTCCATCCATACCAACAATATTCACCGGTTCGTTAGCTATTTCAAACATAATGCCCGGATTGTTCTTAATCTTCGGATGATTGGAAACAGAGTCCCACACCTGAATCAGGAATTTGTTGTATTTATCGTCTACGGCAATGGTTTCCGGACATACTCCGGGAGGACGCATCACTACATAGCAACCACGTTCGATAGCATATTCCGCCATCGGGATAAATACCAGATTGAGGTATTTCATAAAATTGTCGACATTGAAAGTCTTGTAAGCCACATTCTCTGCAGAATAATTGCCACAGCTCCAGTAAGGATCCATGTGCTGACGAACGAAGTTTACTTTCCAGCCGGCCGCCAAAACACCGTCAAAACATTTCTGATTATATTGCAAACAGGCGTCTACATCATAGTTGCTCCATGCGCTATTATTAAAGTACGGACTAAAAGTCTGTGCAAAGCCATGAAGATTGACTGTTTCACCGGCAGCATTCTTCAGATAGCGTCCCTCTACGTGCAAAGCAGACAAATCAACTGCATCGAAAGAGGACGGGGTGTCGATTTTCGGGGCCTCCAGATACATGTCCCGGAAGTTGTCTGTGCAAGCAGTAAAAAACAATGCTGCTGCCGACAGGATAGTTGAAATAATAATATTGTGTTTCATAATCCTTAGTTTTTTTATTTAAGTTCCGGAGTAAAGGTTTCCATAACCACGCCTCTATTCCGCACTACAAGCGTGTCGAGCGTGTGACAAGTGAGCTGCGGAAGTTCTACCGTATAGTTCAGATAAAGGACGTTTCGGTCTTCATTGCCCCAACTATTCTTATCCCCTTTCTCTACAAACTTGCCGGTTCCACTAATCTGATAATCGTCGGGATTGGCAGAAGTGAGATTACAGTTTCCTGTTTCATCAAACGTGATGACAGCGGTATATGGAATATTGGTCCCCGCTTCATCTTTCGCATTGAGTTCCATCTTCACGGAACGATACGCACTGGTAGTCAAGTTCACCAGTTCATCAGACTCCACATAAGTAGCATGACGAATGTTGGTTTTGGTCAGACTTTCGTGTCCGCTCTTTCCTACCATATTATCCAGCCCTCTCCGGAGATAAGTGGCATGCCATGGGTTTATGTATTTCACACAATAAAGAATGTAATCTTTCGGCTGTGTATTCCAGTCGCTCTCCACCAACCGATTCGAATCCTCCGAAACAGGTTTACCACGTAAGATGGTATCGGCACCTTCCACATGTGTCATACGCAGAGGAATGACATAACAGTTTTCTATGGCATGCGAATCATTGAAGAAATCCTGAGTAAATTCGACTGTCACACCCCCTCTGTCTTTTCCTTTAGGTATTTCAAGCTGGTCGGACGATAACTTATAATAAGTGGTCGGCATCGGATATATCTTCTGAGTAGTACCCTTGAAATAGAACCCGTCCACCATCGTATTGTCTACCGTGAAGCGTATCACAATATCATTCGGATTGGAATAACCTCCACCCGTAGTTGCCTTAATTTCGCACTTATGCTCATTATCTATCGTGTTATCGACCTGGGAGTCTTCCCCCAAAACGAGAGTGCGAACCGGATACTGATAGGCAAAGTAAACCGTACGGTAATCATAATCAGGAAATTCCTGGTCACCGTTCTCACAGGCGGTCAATGCGAATGTCAGTGCAGCAAATATATATTTATATCGTTTCATAATCTTCTGTATTTACCAACCTTTATTTTGTTTCAAATTGTCCCATTTTAATATTTCACTGTAAGGTATCGGGCCGTAGTACATATAATCTTTGTAACTGCGAACCTCTACATTAGGATAGGTCTGCACCTGATTCACTTTATTGGTACCAACGGCAGTCTCCGCTAATTTAGTTAATGACACTTTCCAACGACGTAAATCCCAAAAGCGGAATCCTTCGAAACAGAGTTCCAGACGGCGTTCATTGCGAATCAATTCACGCATCAGTTCCTGGTTCCGGGCACATTCTTCCAGATAAGGATCCCCATTGGTAGTGCCTACCCCGGCACGGTTACGGATTGCTTTAATGACATCATAAGCGGAATAACTGTGTGTTCCCTTGCCGGTAGGTCCCCATGCTTCATTGGCAGCTTCGGCGTAGTTCAGGAACATTTCCGTATATCGGATATGTGGTATATAGTGTTTTTGAGTGGTAAGATACAACGGATTCAGGTTAACATCCATACGAAGCAGCTTACGCATATAGTATCCGGTACGTGTAGAAGTCTCCGTTTGGTTCACACAGTCATTGCTTGTAGTTCCCAACGTATTGATAACACTGTTGGATGCTCCCATCTTGTCACCGTCAGCAACGATATAGAGTGCCAGACGCGGGTCACGTCCGGTTGACGGATTCGCACTGTCATATCCGCTGCGTCCATCCGAAACAGGATAACCATTCTTCATTGGGAATGCGTTCACCAGGTTCTGTGTGGGATTTACACGTCCCTTTCCATAAAGCGTTGGCGGATAGTTATTTTCCTCCAGGTCGCGCCCCTGACTGATGCCCGAACGCCACAATATTTCACGGGGATTGTTGCCTTCCCCCAAACCATCTATTTCAGAAGTATTGCTATACCAGGTATTTCCATTTGAAGAAAGTCCACTCACCCCGTTGATACGATCCAGCACTACTGCAGAAGCATCAGCCGCCGCTTCCCATTTGGACGTTTCATTCTTGGTATTGAATGCCTGACTGGCAGCCAGAAGAGCTGCGCGCGACCGCATTCCTTCAATAATACGTCTCGTCATACGCTGACGGGAATAATCACCGAATACACGATTGTAGTTGTCCAGACTTATTCCGTCATACTTGTCCGGAACGGCTGTTGCCTTTTCAAAATCAAGCGGTAACAGTTCTTCCGCCTTCGTAAAGTCGTCATACATCTGTGTCATACACTCATCGAAAGTAGAGCGTGCGAGGTTATGATTGCTTTCTGGAGTCTGACTTTCCGTATAGATAGGTACTCCCATCATTCTTCCATCGGCAGTGGGACCGGCATGCCCCTGCAACAAATAGTACATGAACAGACCGCGTAAGGCATAAGCCTCTCCTTTGGTACGGTCGTTGAACATTCTGCGCAAGTCCTCATTGCTATCCCACTTCACGCGATCACTCTCTTCCAACATGATATTCATATATTGGATAGCCGTGAAACATTCCCATCTGGTCACCGCATTCACATTGGAAGTCCACTCACCGGTAGCCATCTTGCGATAACCATTACTTACCTCATTGCTCACAGCATCATCAGTGGCTACATCGTTGAAGCTCCAACTGCCTGTAGGTATACGAGTATAACCATTCAGCAGAATACCCAGTGCATAATTGGCCTCTTCATACATATCTTCTTTCTCACGGTAGTTTTCCTTGGCCGGATCCCATAAATCGTCACAACCAGTCAGCAAAGCCAATAAAGCGGAAAACAGGATTATTTTTTTCATATTCTTTCTCATGATTCGTTAGAATTGAATTTTAGCACCCAAATTATAAACACGACATTGGGGCGTACCACCGATACTCATCTCCATCAATTTTCGTTCACCGGAAAGGGTCAGCAAATTTTCACCACTGACATACACTTTCACTGCACGAACCCATGTATTACCCAAATACCTCGTCGGCAAATCGTAGGTGAGTTGCACTTTCGCCAAGTCGAAACGATCGGCTTTATATAGCCAGAAGTCACTGCTGCGGAAGTTGTTGGAACCGCTTAGAGTCGTCAGACGTGGGTAGGTAGCGGTACGGGCAGTTTCAAATGTCCACCGGTTCAACACCTCTTCGGAATACTTACGGTCGCCATACACCCAATAATAAGAACTATCTTTCATTCCATACGCGCCTTTGCTACCCGCTCCGCGTAAGAAAAGTGTCCAGCCTTTCCAGTTGGCGGTAATATTGATACCGTAAGAGAACGGAGCGCCGCTCCATCCTGCACGTCCCAAATAAACTTCGTCCTTATCGTCGATAATGCCGTCTCCATTCTGATCCACATAGCGGATATCACCCGGCTTCACTTCTCCAAAAGAGGAAGTAGCACCGGCACGGTCAATGTCCTCCTGACAATGGTAAAGACCATCGCTCACCAATCCCCAAAGTCCGTCGAGCGGTTTACCGATGCGGCTCCGATAGTCATCTTCGTAATTCTCGTCACGCTTAATGGCTTTCGTACTCAACACGTTACCGGTCAAGCCTACTGTCAGATTTACTTTACCCACTCTCTGGTTATAGTTTACAGAGAAATCCCAGCCCGAACGCTGATCTTCGTTATTATTCACGTAAGGGATAAACGAAGTGGTGGGCCATCCTGTAGAGAACCAACTCGGATATTGCGTACCCAGCAGTACAGGGATACCTGTCGTACGGTTATAGAAATAGTTCAGATTCACACCAATCTTCCCATTGAAGAAACTGCCATCCAAACCGATACTGAACTCTTTACGTTTCACGAAACCCAGATCAGGATTGTCGCCACGACGGGCATCCGTACTCTGAATAGTCGAAGCACCGTCTTTCCAACCATACCAGGCACCATTTGTCTGCGTATAATATCCCTGATACATATAGTAATCTGTAAAGTCCAGATCGGTATGCAAAATACCGGCACTCGCTGTCAACTTCAGTTCGTTCACAATCGAAGAGTCTTTCAGCCAATCTTCCTGACTAAGACGCCAGCCTAAAGAAACGGTCGGTGAAAACGCATTCCGCTTTTTCGGAGCCATCTTGGCAGAGTGTACGGCAGCGCTTGTAAAGTCTACATAATATTTATGACCATAGTTGTAAGCTAGTTGCAACCCCAGGTTGGCATTGCTTACCTTATGATACTGCCCGTTGTCAGTACGTTGATAACCGGATGCCAATAAGACAGCATTCAGGTTATGCACACGGGCAAAAGTACGATTGTAATTGAACTGGGCAGAAAATGCCAACGTCTGTTGATACCAGCTCCCACTCACGTTCTGAGTGCCACTGGTACGGTCTTCGCCGTATTTAGTTACTTTATCGAGTACATTCACTCCGTTGTAGGTATACCAAATAGGTTCATATACGGAATAGGTATTAGAATAAGACTCATCATAGCCGGAAGAGTAGTCGATGGAGAAACGAGTCTGAAAACTCAATCCTTTTATCCATTTCGCCATATCGAAATCCAGTCCTACCGTCATTTCAAACTGACGGGTAGTGCCCACATGATAGCCACCGGCATAAATATCAGCAAAGGGATTCGTCTGATCCTGCTGGCTACCTCCCAGAAGATACTTACCATCAATCAAATGACTACTGTTTTGTATCGCTGTTTGCAAGTCGCTATTGTTATCTATCGAGCTAATCGGTATCAGCGGTGAAAAACGGTTAGGGCGCAAGGTAGAAGCCTGTAACCAATAATTTCCATTGGCATACCGGTTGGTTGTCAATATGGCACTGGCATCTACAAGGGCGGAAAGAATGTCGTTAAACTTGAAGTCAACATTACCACGTGCATTGAACCGCAAGGTATGTTCATTCTTGCCCTCACCAAAATTCAGGAGAGAATTCTGATAATCCAATCCTATATTCGTGTAGAAACGGGCACGTTCGGAACCACCGCTGACTTCTGCCGTCACATCTGAATGATTATAAGCCTTTTTCATATAGTCGTCACTATAGAAATCAATATTCGGATAGCGGTACCCGTCTTTTGCCAGATAGGAATTCTGAATTTGCTGTCCGGTATAAAGTTCATCCAAACCGTCATTACGAAGCGCCTCATTATAAAGGGTCATATACTCCCAGGAGCTAAGGTACTGCGGATAACTTTTCGGTACACAAAGACGGGTATTCGCCTGTATATTGATAGATCGCTGATCTGCCTTTCCACGTTTGGTGGTAATCATAATGACCCCTCTGGCACCACGGCTACCATAAAGAGCTACGGCATTAGCACTCTTCAGAAAGGTTACGCTTTCCACCTCACCGGCTCTGACATCTGCCCCCGCATCACGAGGTACACCATCAATCAACACCAAAGCACCCTGTCCCCAAATATTTCCATTGTATCCTCCTATCAGTGACTGTGCACCGTCAAGAACATATGTATTATAATCTTTCTCCAACAAACCACTAATGCTATAAGAAGAGATGCCACCCTGCAAATCCTGCTTTTCCACCTTGCGGAAAGCTACATTCACCCACTCGGGGCGGATAGTCAGGGTATCCATATCTTCCGCCTCCGGCATTTGCGCCTTGGCAGGGGTTGTTGCCACAGCCGCTATAAGGAGAAGAAGGAATCTATACGCTGTATATTTCATGTTATTATACAATTTATATTGATGAAATGATTACCATCCTGGGTTTTGGTCAAACTCCAGATAAATATTAGTATCCACACGTTTCAAAGGCAACCAGTAGTGTTTACTGTTGAATTTGCGTTCGACAACGACACGTTCGGTCAGATTGAGCACCGTGTTATGTTCAGGGTCACTGGTACTGAAATCAGCGCTGCGGTCGAAGTCAATGGCTGTCTTAATGGTATAAGGATACTCGATCAGCAGAAACCAGCGACGCAAATCATTGAAGCGGTGTCCTTCATAAGCCAATTCTACCGCACGTTCACGACGCACTTCACTCATAAATGTCTCGGTAGAGGTAAGGTATTTAGCTGCTACATGCCCCACACCTGCCCTGTCGCGAATATAATTGATGGCATCCACCGCCGTTTTACCAAATCCGGGAACAGAAGCGGACGGACTACCGTAGCCATTTGCCACAGCTTCCGCATACATCAAATAAATATCTGCCAACCGCATATAGCTAATGATAATATGATGACTTTTCTCCTGTCCACGGTCATCATTATTTGTTGTGTTGGGCACAAACTTATACATCAGATATCCTGTCCGGCTACCCGTATAATCATCCCGATAACTTCCATTCGTATAAAGATTGGCATAACGGTGCTTTTCACGTGTGGAGCTAGCCCCCTGAATGCATTGCACGCCATCATATACGATGTCATGATAAAAACGGGGATCGCGGTTTTGCCAGGGATGACGCGGGTCATAACCACTTTCTGCATCCGCTTTGGTACAGTCAGGAATAGGAAGTCCATTCGCCATGCCGTAGTAATTCACATAGTTTGCCGTAGGGCAGAACATATTGCTCGCACCATCCAGCAATACACCGGGCGTATATTGATTACTCTGGCTCCAATAGGTTCCCCAAGCTTCATAAACGGGAGGCATAAAAATAGCTTCCGTTCCACCGGGAATCTTATAACCCTGATTCAAAGTGTAGAAAATACTGGAGTATTCACTGAAATCCACCAAACTATAATTACCCTTACCACCTTCTTCCCTGCAACAGGAAAGCATTTCTGCAAATGTCTCGGCAGCTTTCTTACAGTACTCCTGATTGTAAGTCTTCTCACCCGTACTTTCGTAATTCATCAGCGGACTGCCTGCCCAAAGATAATTCTTGCCCAGGAATCCCAATGCCATGATTTTATTGATCCTCTGGCGGTTCTTTCCAATCGTATTTTGACCGGGAGTCGTATCATCCCAATCCGTAGGAAGCAGCAAGGCGGCACGTTTCAAATCCTCTGCTACCTTATCAGCACATTCCTGATAACTCAAACGAGGCAACTGAACAGAAGTCGAACTACTGCTCAACACATGATCGATATAAGGTAATCCTCCGAAATACTGCATCAACATGAAATGGAACCAGCCGCGAAAGAAGTAAAGTTGCCCGGCTATCAGATTATATTCTTCAGTGGTACAATCCTTCATATCATTGAGATGCTGCAAACCGATATTCGCCTTACGGATGCCATACCACATCAAAGGCCACATACGTTTTTCCATACGGCTTGTATTCGTCGTTGTACCCGTGCCATCCATCCAACAGGCTCCCCAACCGTCATTTTCTTTCTGCCATCCCCAAAAGTCACCATTATCAATCTTATAACCCATAAACCAGGTAGAACCGGCTACAATCAATTCATCTTCGCCCCAGTTATAGTCAGATTGCCAATAAGCACAATTCATAGGAGGGATACAATAATATAATTCCTCTGTAAATCCCTGGAAATTATAGAAGTTCTTATAAAACAGATCGGCACTGACTATGGAATCTTCCGAACGGTCCAGATAAGCGGTACAGGACGAAAAACCTATCCCCACCGTCAGAAATGCGGCACTGCAAAGAATCTTTCTTATTGTTGTTTTCATCTTCATCATGTTTAAAGCGTAATTTTAAGACCCAGATTAAATCGTTTCACCGTAGGATATGCTCCTTGTGATGCCCATCCCGTAGCAGCAGAATTAGATTCACGGTCATCCGGCATCCGGCTCCAGAACCATAGATTGTTTCCATTCAGATAGAGACGTAAGGAACGTACTCCCCATTTCTTCATTCTGTTGCCGGTAAAGGTATAGGCAACCTCCGCATTCTTCAAACGAATATAAGAGCCATCGTACATATAGCGTGTACCATTCGTCATACCGTCAATCGAAGATGACCAGCGGGGCAACGAAGTATCGGCATTCTGATTATCGGGACTCCAATAGCTACCCTGTTCGTATGCGTTATCCAGCTTACCGCTAAAGCTGGTAAGCACTACCTGACGGGTAACATTAGTCACACCATAGAACTGTACAAAGCAACTGAGCCCTTTCCAATCGAAACCGATGGTGGCATTATAGGTGTTTTGCGGAGTACCGCTATAGCCGTAAGGCACATTATCATTCGTATCAATGATGCCGTCTCCGTTATAGTCCACAAGAGATTGATCCCCCGGCAACTTCTGGTTATCGGTAGTATTCAGCTGTGTGCTGGAATATACATCATCCCAACTGTTCATATACCCGTTGCCGATGTAAGAGTAGGCTTGTCCGATAGATTTGCCTTCCTGTTTCTGATACCAGGGGAGCAATGCAGCATCGTCACGTTCCAGAATCTTGTCTTTCGCATGCGTCATGTTCAAATCCGTCCATACACGCCAGTCCTTACCAATTTTTTTGTTTATCTTCAGCGTGATCTCATAACCGGTAGAACGTACTTTACCTAAATTCGCCCACGGAGCGGTCATACCATAGAAAGAGGGAATAGCACGGGCTGTACCATTAATCAGAATGTCCGAACGGACATTGCGAAATACATCCACCGTACCCGTAAGCAGTCCGGACAGGAAGCCGAAATCCACACCCATATTCAGTTTGGTAGCAGTCTCCCAATGGATATTGGTATTTCCCATCACTGTAGGACGATACCAGGTATAAGGACTTACGTCATCGGCTGTATTGCCTAAATGAGCCACTCCCTCATACGCCCATTGGCTCATGTATAGCCAGCGTGCACCTATATTATCATCACCAATCTTACCATACGACGCACGCACTTTCAGCATATCCAGGAATTTGAGTCGCTTCATAAACTTCTCTTCGCTTATCATCCAACCGATAGCACCGGATGGGAAAAAGGCAAAACGATTCTCACTGGAGAATTTTTCGGAACCGTTGTACGCACCATTCACTTCGAGGAAATAACGTTGTGCATAGTTATAAGTGGCACGGAATGCCCAGTCTTCCCTGTAATGAGGTATTTCACTACCCGTTGCATATTTTTCCCGGCTGAACAGCCCCATTGCAGTGATATCGTGCTGACCGAACTTACGCGCCCAATTCAATTGCATCTGGTAGTAAATACGTCGGTAAGTAGCGTTATTATCCATTTCTCCACCACTCGTTGTCCATTTCTTGCTTTCCTGAAACTCGAATTGAGTATTGGCATCGGTCACCCGTTTGTAGTATACTTCCCCGGTCTTCGGATCAATATATTTGGCTTGCGCATTATTATTTAGGTCGTTTACACCGCGTTTACGTTCTATAAACGTATTGTCCAAAGAGAATAGTCCACGTACAGTAAGTCCTTTGACAAGCATTCCTAAGTCTTGTTCCAGCGTAAAGTCTGTATTGATGCGGGTGGTAGTGCGTTCTTCGGCCCCGCTTAAAGCCACGGACATCACAGAGTTCGATGCTCCCACCTCATCCTTTGAGTAATAGCCGAAAGAACCGTCACTATAAATAGGAAGCATAGCATCCGGGGGCGTACCGTAAGCGGAAATCCATGCACTATAATCTGTGTCACTATAATCCCACGGAGTCTTTCTTACACCGTAAGAACCCGAAAGATTGACTTTGAATACAGTTGTTTTAGTCAAGTTGAAGTCGAGGTTGGAACGTCCGTTGATACGGTTGTAGCCAAATCCTGCCTGATAGCCACGACTATTGTCGTACTCACGGAACAAGTCACCCTCGTTCAGGAAATCGACAGAGGCAAAATACTTCACGAAAGAAGTACCACCCGAAAGGTTCACATTGGCATTATAGCTCATCGCATAATCTTTGAACAATGCGTCCACCCAATCCACATTCGGATAGCGTTCGGATTCTTCCAGATTGGCAGGATTGCGGTATTTATTCAGAATATCCTGTGGAGTATAGTCACTCCAGGATTCGGAAGACAATCCCAATTCACGTTCTATGACACGATTGCGCAATGAAAGTGCATCATAAGAATCTTTCTTGCCTGGTAGACGTGAGGGTACTTTTGCCGTCATATTCACATTAATATCCACAACGGCAGCACCTTCCTGTCCGCGTTTTGTCGTAATCAGGATTACACCATTTGCTCCTTTCACACCATATACAGCAGTGGCAGAAGCATCCTTCAATACAGAAATAGACTGCACGGAACCGATATCTACCGAAGTTATCGGACGCTCGATGCCATCCACCAGTATCAGAGGCGAACTACTGTTCCATGAACTGACACCCCGGATCACAATTTCCGGATCTTCTTCGCCTGGCATACCGGTGGAGCTCATTGTAGAAACACCCGGCAAATTACCAGTCAAAGCCGCACCTACACTGGAAACACCGCCGGCACGTTCCAACACCTTACCGGTGGTTTGCGTGATAGCACCCACCACAGAGGCTTTCTTCTGTTGCCCGTAACCGACTACCACCACTTCTTCCAACTGCTCGGAATCACTGGCTAGCACAACTTTCAGCATCTGGACTCCAGCAGTCACCTTACATTCTTTTGATTTCATTCCAATGTAGGAAACAACCAACGTTGAACCTACAGGCACTTGTATCATAAACTGTCCGTTTATGTCGGTTATAGTACCGACTACAGAGTTGCCTTTCAGAACGACATTCGCACCGATGACAGTTTCACCGGTTTCATCCACCACCACTCCCTTCACAGTCATAGTCTTCTGTGCTGTCGCTAACAAGCAACAGAAGGAGAAGAAGGAAAATAGAAGCAATCGTCTAATCTGATTTTTCATTTGATTTAAGATTTTATTTCACTCGTAATTAATTCAAGGTAATAAAGTCATTTTCTCTTTGTTGCATACATGCCGATAACGCTGCCTGTGAATCCACCGGCTTGTGCGGTAGATAGATAATGAGCATCTACGTTTTTGCAGAGAGAGTTCCATTGTCCGTTGCCTACGGAATAATAGAAGTCGTAGACAGTTCCTAAAGAAACGACTTTCAAGTCCGTCACATTGACATCGTTGGCAATGGGTTGCTCGGCCAATATATTGCTGCCTGTCTCTCCCACTTGCCATAAAGTAATACATTTACCATTTTTATTTCGATTGACACCCATAAAATACTGGTGTGTTTCGTCTTTGAACAACAGCAATCCGGCTGCTTCCTGCTCATCCGAAGGTTCAAACAGCATACGGGTAGTACATTCGTACTTATGATGCTGCATTCGGCGACTGATAAATGCAGGTGTATCTTTTTCCGTAGAACTGACATCGGCACACTTCAAAGTCAGGTATCCCGGTGTTTGGGTTAGTGAATAGAGTTCGGTAGCAGGAGCACGTAATGTCATCCATCGCATATCAAGAATAGAATCATTGAAAGTTTCCACCTCTTCAAAGTTTCCAAAAGTTACTATACTGTCACATCTTACGCCTTCACGTTTCAACGTCAAAGGAATGAGGTCGTCGCCTTGGGTAAGGTAAGGGAAACCGTCATCGCTCCATTTCACCGGCATAAGGAAAGTCTCGCGTCCCAGATTCTCAAAACGGTTGTCTATGGGGCGGCAAGCCAGAAAGACTGCCCACCAATCACCTTCTACAGTTTGAATAAGATCGGCATGTCCGGCACAAGTTACCGGATTAGGACGTTCTGCCAAATGCCTTTGGGTAAGAATCGGATTGTTTTTCCATGGAGTAAACGGTCCCATCGGAGAATCTCCCCGGAAAATCACTTCCGAATGCCAGCCTCCGGTTCCACCTTCGGCCGACATCAGAAAATACTTTCCGTTAATCTTATACATGTGGGGCCCTTCAATCCATATCGGGTTATCTTGAGGACACGCACCCTTATTAACCAATATCTTTCTATCTCCTATGGTTTTATCTGTTTTTACATCAAACTCCTGTATGCGAATGGTACGATGGCCATCATATTCTGCTTTATTTCCAGGTGCCTCATCGTTATTGATAACGTATGCCCGTCCGTCTTCATCAAAGAAAAAAGAAGGATCGATTCCCCCTACTTCGGGTAGCATGATGGGGTCTGACCAGGAACCGAACGGATCTTGGGTCTTGACAAAGAAATTGCCTGCACCAACATTGGTTGTCACCATATAGTAGGTTTTGTTCTTCGGATTATAAGATATAGCCGGAGCAAAGATCCCACCGTTCACTCCCTGTCCTTTCATATTCACCAATTGCGAGGGACGGTCGAGAATGTGCCCTACCTGCTTCCAGTTCACCAAATCGCGGCTATGGAAAAGAGGAACGCCGGGATAAAAAGTAAAGGTGGAAGTTACCAGGAAATAATCACCTTCCCCATTTGTACAGATACTGGGATCGGAATACCAACCCGGCAAAATCGGATTGTAGAAGTAACCGCCATCCGGCAGAGGATTGAACGCATAGAAATCATCCGAACCCTTGTAAGTAAAGTCATCGAACAAGGCTGTGGATTTCTCCATGACAGGAAGTCCCTTTACGGACGAACCGCATGACGCCATAAAACCGCCAAGCAAACAGGCTGACAACAGCGTAACGGAACATACCTTCAGGATTTGTTTTTTCTTCATTGTGCTTCGTTTTTTTTATTGTTTTTCATATTAATACTTTGTAATCAAAAGAATCCACATCGATATATCCACCCGTAGAGCGGGTAGCATAATTGAATATGGCAAACCTACTACCCATGAACATACGAGTATGGTCGAATGTCATCTTAATAGGCGAACCGACAGTTATCCATGTTTTTCCATCAAGACTATAAGAGAAACGGGCGTAATCCTGTCCAAGGGTAAAATCACCCTCTATACGCAAATAAACGTTTTCCTTTTTTAGAGGTATACGAGCCTGTTCGGTAATGTCTACACGACTAATGGCATGTTTCGGTTCTTCAAACACTGTATTCTGTTCACTCATCACAAGATACAGTTTTTTTCCATTCTTTTCGACAGTGAGTACACCGCTATCCCCATTAAAGGCAGATAATCCTGCACGGTCACCATCTTTCATGCCATTCAGGGACAGACTGATGGTACCCACACATTTCGGGCCCACCATACGTTGAGTCAGGGTATTGGGAGCAACAAACAGGTTATCTACTACACGAGACGTTTTCAGACGCAGAAATCCAGGACGGTCAGTCAGGCTCCACGCCTGTTCTACCGGGTTATGGTTCCATTGCCAATAGAGAGAAAGCCGGGAAGAAGAGAAATCATCCGAACCGCAAATGCCATTCATCGACATATAGGATAAGGCAGTATCATTCGGGATACGTCCGTTCTTATCACCCAACATAGGCCATCCGTCTTCCGTCCATGTGCAAGGCATGAGACATGGCACACGGCCTACCCCACCACGGTCTTGAAAAATAAGTCCATACCATTCACCGTTTTTACCATCTACAATACATCCTTGTCCAACGCCACCATAACCATCAAACTCGGTTTCCAAAATAACACGTTTTTCATAAGGTCCGGTAACGTTATCGGCACGGTAACATACTTCGCGACGTAGGCGTCCGGGAATACTCCAGTCCATTGAAATCATCAACAAATAATACTTACCATTATGTTTGATAACGGAACTGCCTTCCAGTAGACCTTGTTCGTCCGCATCGCGTTCGAAGATCTGCTGGTCAATACCGCCAGGAAGTATGTCCGTCAAATCGGATTTCAACTCTGTAAGATGTCCCGTAGCATGAAACATATATACGCGCCCGTTATCATCGAAAAACAGCGAACCGTCATGGAAATGCGGTGGGCGTGTAAGAAGTTTCCAGGGACCTGCCGGATCTGTTGCTGTATAGACAAAACCACGTCCGGGTTCCCCATTTGCCGAAAACCACACGTAGAACTGCCCCTTATGATAACGGATAGATGAGGCCCATTGTCCTTGTCCGTAAGCAGTACCATCCAATAAATCGTATCGGGAACCGTCATCAATACGGGGAAATACATAACTGATAATTTCCCATTGTTTCATATCCGGCGAACGCATGATAGGGGCTCCCGGCATAAGGTGCATAGTAGTTGAAATCATATAATAGTAATCGCCTGCACGACACACGGACATATCAGGTACATCTGCATAGAGAATGGGATTCCGATATTGTGCTTCAGCCGACAGCGGGAAGAACAGGGTAAGGAGAATATACAGCAAAATGTTTTTCATCTTTGTTTTTAGCATAATCATATCATCTTTTGTTAACTTGTCACTTTTTCCGGGATTGTTATTACACGTCACAAAATTAGGAAATGAAAGCATACGTACCACTCAAAAGTGCAACACCGTTTTTTAGTGATGCTACACAGTTAGAGGAAAGTGTAACATCTATTTTTAATCATGTTACACACCCTGTCAGGGAATATTGTAGCGGCTTGTTATCTCTTGCGACACGTCATTCGTTTAAGAATCCTTTTATTGTGTCCGTTTATTGGATTGTATCATTGAAAACAACTATCTTTGCTACATAAATTCGGATACCGATCCTAAAACGAACTTAAACAGCAGATATGAGTCCAGCCGTTATATCTATTACTATTGTGGCATACTTTATAATCCTGTTCACTATCTCTTATATAGCAGGACGCAAAGCCGACAATGAAGGATTCTTTGTAGGAAACCGTAAATCAGCCTGGTATATCGTTGCCTTTGCCATGATCGGTTCCACCATTTCCGGAGTCACTTTCGTTTCCGTTCCGGGCATGGTACAGGCAAGCTGCTTTTCTTACCTGCAGATGGTGCTGGGATTCATAGTAGGACAAATTATCATTGCATTTGTACTCGTTCCTCTCTTTTATTGTATGAACCTGGTTTCCATTTATGAATATCTGGAGAACAGGTTCGGAAGCTCCTCCTACCAGACGGGGGCATGGTTCTTTTTTATTTCAAAGATGTTAGGGGCAGCCGTCCGGCTCTTTCTCGTATGTCTGACATTGCAGTTTCTTATCTTCGAACCTTTCCATCTTCCATTCCTGTTGAACGTGATCCTTACGGTATTTATCGTATGGCTTTACACTTTCCGCGGTGGAGTGAAATCATTGATATGGACGGATGTTCTAAAAACATTCTGCCTCGTAGTGTCGGTTGTACTTTGCATCTATTATATTGCTTCCAGTCTGCATCTGAATTTCAGTGGTTTGATTAGTACGATTTCAGACAGTGACTTTTCCAAGACATTCTTTTTTGACGATGTCAATGACAAACGATATTTCTTCAAGCAATTCCTGGCAGGTGTATTCACCGTTATTGCCATGAACGGGCTCGATCAGGATATGATGCAGCGCAATCTTAGCTGCAAGAACTTCCGGGACTCACAGAAGAATATGATTACCAGTGGAATCTCACAGTTCTTTGTCATTCTGCTTT
>OGXN01000708.1_pt1 | contig 39393 bp, 42 predicted proteins | sample 1576281 | NCBI WGS metagenome assembly OGXN01 (sample SAMEA3541494, study PRJEB24748) | human gut metagenome | biome: human gut; feature: human-associated habitat; material: faeces | place: China | collected 2012
CCTCACATGGAGAATTGACAAAATGGACCAAAGAAGGTGTACTACTGTTGAATACCGTGTTGACTGTACGCAGAGGACAGGCAAATTCTCATGCGCAAAAAGGCTGGGAAATATTAACTGATGAAATTATACGCAAATTGAATGAGCGAAAAGAACCCATTGTTTTTCTTTTGTGGGGAAAGAATGCCAAAGCAAAAACAGCGCTTATCACAAATCCTTCCCATTTGATTTTATCTTGTTCACATCCAAGTCCTTATAGTGCGGATTATGGCTTTTTTGGATGTCGTCATTTTTCAAAAGCAAATGCTTTTTTGAAGGAGCATGGGAAAACACCAATTGACTGGCAGATTGAAGATTAACTTTTTGTATCATTTTAAATAGTGATAAAGAAGAATCAGATATGTAAAATTTGATTCTTTTTTTCATGAATTGTTTGAAATTCCAACATAATGCGATATAATATAGACTAAAAAAGGGGAGATTCTACATGGAGCATGTACAAAATCACTTTATGCAGGGTATTAAGGATGGCGTACCTATAGGACTTGGGTATATTTCTGTATCTTTTACCTTTGGCATGATGGCAGTATCACAGGGAATGCCATTAGAAGTTGCAGTTTTAATATCCTTAACCAATTTGACAAGTGCAGGTCAGTTTTCAGGTTTGGCACTCATCATGGCACAGGGTTCTTATATCGAGCTTGCCTTATCACAATTTATTATCAATTTACGTTATGCGCTGATGTCTTTATCATTATCACAAAAAGTTGATCGTAAAATGACAACAGCACAGCGTGCAATAGTTTCTTATGGGGTAACGGATGAAATTTTTGCGTTAGCCAGCAGTACTTATGAGCGTGTTGGCAAAAAATATATGTATGGTTTAATCGCATTTCCTATGGCCTGTTGGACACTTGGCACTTTTATTGGCGGAGCGGCCAGTACATTATTGCCAGAAAGTATTCGTTCAGCTTTAAGTATTGCGATTTATGGTATGTTTCTTGCGATTATTATTCCACCTGCAGAAAAATTTCGTTCTGTACGTATCGTTTTGATTTTATCTATTATCATGAGCTGTATTTTCTCATTATTACAGGATATTTTACCAATCAGCTCTGGTTTTGTCATTATAATTTGTACTGTCGCAGCCAGTGGCTTTGGCGCATACTTTTTTCCAGTTGAGGAGGTGTCATCATGACACAATATTTACCTTATATGCTGATTATGGCGCTTGTGACCTATTTGATCCGTATGATTCCACTCACTTTTTTTCAAAAGGAAATCAAGAGTCAGTTTATTAAATCATTTTTATTTTATGTACCTTATGCGGTATTGGGTGCAATGACATTTCCAGCTATTTTTACAGCTTCAGGAAATATGATTGCTTCTACATGTGGAGCAATTGCTGCTTTATTTCTTGCCTATAAAGGCAAAGGATTGTTAAGTGTCGCAGTTGCCGCATGTGTTGTGGTATATCTGGTATCATTTGTGTGCTAAATACTACTTGTATTAATTGCATGAAAATATAATAAGATTCCTTTAAGCAGTGTGATTTGCTGAGTACTTAAGTTTTTAGCGATTTCACAAATCTTTTCACGGTTGAATTCTTCTTGTTTAGGAATCGGATCAAGGTCAAATACTTCTAACATATCAATACCAAAGTATTTCATCATGGCACTAAATGTTTCAATATTAGGAATGCTTCTTCCATTAAGGTAAGAATTTATAGTTTGTGGAGTAACGTGCAGCAGATCAGCTGCCGTTTTTTGTGAATAGCCGCTTCTTTCTAAAGCAATTTGAAAAATTCTTCCAAATTCAGATTTCATAAATACCACCTTTCTTATATCGTCATTTCCATGACACACCAGCTAAGGTAATTATAACAAATAATATATATTTTTCTATAGTGAGTTAAATTATTGTAAATAGAGTCCAAAAACTCTCCAAAATGTAACGTTTTCGATATCAATTTCCAAATTTTTAAGCGCCTACACAAAAAAGTCCCTCTTTCTTATGCTATAGAGAAGGGGGCAGCTCATGAAACATCCAGTACATTATGATATTTACCTTTTCATCATGCTGATTATTGTGATTGGTGTTTTATTAATATTTTTACTTGATAATCTATTACAATAGATGAAAAAATCAGTGATACGCTCACTGATTTATTTTTGTATAGAATAGCCACCATCCACAGGTATACATACGCCATTGATATAATTGCTCTGTTTACTGGCTAATAACAATAATAATCCATCCACATCTTTGTAACAGCCCCAACGTTTTGCGGGTATATCATGTAAGATACTTTCATCATAATGGTTGCCATCACCAGCCATTAAAGAAGTTCCAGTTGTCATAAAACCAAAAACAATAGCATTGACCTGAATATCATCTTTTCCAAATTCCATCGCCAAATAACGTGTCATAGCATCAACGGCACCTTTACTTGTATAATACGCACAATATTGAGAAGTATGTTTTGGCAATATACCACTGGCATTGATGATTTTACCGCCACATCCCTGTTTTATAAACTGCTTGATCACTTCCTGTGCTAAGATAAATGCCGCATTCACATTGATATCCATTGTCATTTCCCATTCTTGTTTATGAATGTTCAAGGTATCTTCCTTTTTCATGATACCCGCAAAATTCAATAAGATATCAATATGTCCATAAGCAGCCAACACTTCTTTCATTAAAGTATAGATAGCACCCGGTGTCGTAAGTGATATCGTAAGGGAATGATATCGTCGCCCCATTGCTTCTACCTCTTTCTTTAAATCCTGATCATCGCCAATACTGACACCAAATATATCTGCGCCATGACGTGCAAGTGTTAATGCCATTGCATATCCCATACCTTGGCTGGCACCGGATACCAAAGCAACTTTTTCATGTAAATCAAATTCTTCCATGATGATTCCTCCATTCTTTTTTATTAGTATGAACAGATAAAATATTTCTAAACCTATTGACAACTGTGTATATACATTGTATATTGTATATGTCCAATATATACACTTTGATGATTGGATGAAGGAGTGAAGTTATGAATATCATTATTAGCAATGCCAGCGGAAAGCCAATCTATGAGCAAATTGTCGCACAGATAAAACAGCTGATCATGACAGATGTTTTAAAAGAAGGGGACGCTCTTCCATCTATGCGTGTACTTGCGAAAGACTTGCGTATATCCGTTATCACAACAAAGCGGGCTTATGAAGAATTAGAAAGTGAAGGGTTTATTGAAACCGTAACTGGAAAAGGAAGCTTTGTGGCTGGCAGAAATAAAGAACTGATTAAGGAAGAACGATATCGCCAGATAGAGGAATTGTTAAGCAAGGCCTGTGACATCTCCAAAACAAGTGGTATCGCCTATGAAGAATTAGTTGATATTCTATCACTCATATATAAGGAGGCATAAGTATGGAAAGCATACTGGAAATAAAACATATGAAGAAAAGCTATCCTGGCTTTCAAATAAAAGATTTATCTTTAACAATTCCCAAAGGTGTCATTATGGGATTCATTGGAGAAAATGGCGCAGGCAAGACCACAACCATCAAAGCGATTCTGAATATGATTCATATCGATGGTGGAGAAATCACAGTATTTGGGAAAGATGCAATAAAAGATGGAAAAACAATTCGTCATGATATTGGCGTGGTTTTATCAGAAAGCAGTTTTCCTGAAAATATGAACCCTGTGCAAATTGAGCATGTATTATCCAGCGTATATCAAACATGGGATTGTGCATATTATCATGAATTACTTCAAAATTTTCAGCTTCCTAAAGATAAACGTATCAAAGATTATTCAAAAGGAATGCGCATGAAACTTAATATCACAATGGCACTTGCACATCATCCAAAGCTATTGATTTTAGATGAAGCAACCAGTGGACTGGATCCAATTATTCGTGATGAAATTCTGGATGTTTTTATGGATTTTATCCAGGATGAAGAACACAGTATTTTCCTGTCTTCTCATATCACCAGTGATATTGAAAAAGTAGCAGATTATGTAACATTTATCCATAAAGGTGAGATTGTTTTAAGTGAACAAAAGGATGAATTACTGGAAAGCTATGGTATCTTAAAAACAACGCCAGAAATATTTACAGCATTGAAGGAAGATGAATATGTGGCATATCGTAAATCTTCATTTACATTAGATGTATTGGTCAAAAATAAAGATATGATACTAAGAAAAATTCCTGATGCGATTATTGATCAGGCATCCTTAGAAGATATCATGTTGTTTACAGTGAAAGGAGAACGTTTATGATTGGGTTGATGAAAAAAGATTTCTACAATGTTGGAAGTTCTTTAAAAATTTATTTTCTAATTCCTTTGTTGTTTGCGGTTCTTGGTTATCAAGATGGATCTACGGATCTATTAGCATTTGGAACATGTTTTTTAGGAATATTTATCGTCATTAGCAGCTTTGCATATGATGATATGGCGCATTTCAATAATTTTGCATTGACACTTCCTATTGATCGTAAAGATCTGGTTATTTCCAAGTTTTTGATATCTAATTTATTTTTAGTCATTGTCTTAATCATCAGTAACTTATTCGCAAATGGAATTGCTATGCTGGCACCTGATAAATTTGTGAACTTCAGTCCTGTATATTTCTTAGAATACACATATATCGCCAGTATGATTGTCAACATCTTAGCATCCATTATTTTGATTATCATGTTTAAGTATGGCTCAGAAAAGGGTAGAATTGTATTTCTAGTAACTTTTCTTGGGCTTGGTTTTATTGGCGGGTTACTTGGAAAAGTATTTGGAGAGCCTGATCTGAGTGGAATTACAGTATTTTTAGACCAGTATCTGTCATATCTGATACTTCCAATCAGTTTAGGCATAGAAGCAATCGCCATTGTTATTTCAAATAAAATCATGAAGAAAAAAGAACTGTAAGGTATTCTCACAAATGGGAATATCTTTTTTTTGTTAATCTATTGACAGATGAGAATGTATCATATATACTAAGTTTGTAAGTTGGTTACTCAACTAACAAACTAAACAACATACCGACGACAGAAAGGAGGATGGTGATGCGAATCGATCCTGCAAGTGATAAACCAATATTCCTTCAGATTGCAGAAGGATTAGAGGATGATATTTTTACTGGTATTTTTGAAGAAGAAGCTCAGATACCAAGTACGAATGAAATGGCAGCCATGTGGAAAATCAATCCACATACCGTTTTAAAAGGAATGAATATTCTTGTTGATGAAGACATGATATACAAAAAGAGAGGATTGGGGATGTTTGTGAAAGAAGGCGCTGTACAGAAAATCAGAGAAAAACGTCAGAAAAATTTCTATGATACATATATAGAAAGTCTGGTGGAAGAAGCAAAGAAGCTTGGCATGAGTTATGAAGAAATTATACGACTGATAGAAAGAGGGTATGGAAATGGAAGCAATTAATGTAGCGAATATAACAAAACGTTATGGGGATATTTATGCATTGGAGCATGTGGATCTTAACTTTGAAGCAGGTAAAATCTATGGCTTGCTGGGAAGAAATGGCGCAGGAAAATCGACTTTATTAAAAGCTATGACCAATCGTATCTTCCCTGATGATGGTGTGATTTATTTAAATGATCAGCCAGTAATGGAGAATGATGAAGTATTGCATCAGATGTATTTGATGAGTGAAGAAGATATGTATCCAAAATCTATGAAGGTAAAAGATGTGTTTCACTGGACAGATGAATTTTATGGCTGCTTCAACATGGAAAAAGCAAAAGAACTTGCGAAAAAATTTGAATTAAATATCAACAAAAAAGTAAAAGATTTATCAACGGGCTATCAATCAATCTATAAACTGATCATTGCGTTATCCTTAAATGTTCCTTATGTTTTTCTGGATGAACCGGTACTTGGATTGGATGCCAATCATCGTGAAATGTTTTACAAGCTGTTGTTAGAAACTTATATGGAAAAACAGCAGACCATTGTGATTGCGACTCATCTGATTGAGGAAATCGCTAATCTGATAGAAGAAATCATCATTTTAAAAAATGGTAAAGTGATTGTGAATCAGCCGATAGAAGATATTCTTGCGGCAGGTTATAGTGTTTCTGGACTTGCAAAAGATATTGATACCTATTGTGAAGGGAAACATGTACTTGGCTACGATGTCTTAGGTGGATTAAAGATAGCTTACATCATGGGGGAAGTAGATAAAACTTCATTAAAAGATACAATGGAGATCAATCCATTAAATCTACAGAAATTGTTTGTGGAATTAACAAAGAAAGAGGGAGAAATATGAGATTAAAACAAGCATTTAAATATCAGATATGCTCCAGTTTCAAGGCAGTGGGTATATATTACAGTATCATGATTGCGATTCGTTTGGCGATGGTTGTGATATTTGTTTTATCAGGAAATCAAAAAACAAATATGTCAGCTATGGAAAGTAATTCCATGGTGTTTATGGGATTTTTAGGGGTATATTCCATCTTAGATGATTTTAAATTTTTCTTACAGAATGGATATTCACGAAAATCACTTATCAAACTTTATACATGTCAGTTTCTTGCAGTAGGAGCGATTATTTCTATTGTTGAAATTATACTGGCAATCGCAACTTCTAGTATAATGAATTATTCATCATTGTTTATGCAGCTATATGGATCACAGCCTTTGATTATGCAGTTCTTATGGCTGTGGGGCATCTATTGTATCATCGGTGCAGTTGCATTATTGATTACGATCATTAATTTCCGCTTATCTAAGTTTTCAAGAATCGTCATATTTATTGCATTTCCAATTGCATTAGTAACACTGATACCAGCGATTGATCATTATTTGTTGCAGGGTGTTGTAATGTCAGCTATCTTTGATTTTGTATTATATTTCTTTGGACTACAAGGTTCTGTGAATTTGGTAGCACCTGTGATAAATTTCATTATCGTATTTATCATTGCATGTGGTTTAGCTTATGTTGCTATACGCAAAATGCCAGTTTTTAAATAAAAAAATCAACCGTCATGGTTGATTTTTTATAAGCGGTTAGAAAAATAGCGTTTTGATAGATATTTGATCAGTAAGGAAATTGTGACAATTCCCACAAATATCAAGTTAAGGGTATCATTTAGATATCCTAAAATACTAAGAATACAGATTGCGTATAGAATTGCCAAACTCAAAAATTGAAAGGCTAACTGATCAGATTTTTGTTCAATCTGGATATTACGTTCATCATTTCTTTCAATGCGTTTTTCGCTTGGCATAGTATCTTTTTGAATGAGTCTTCCCCATGGACGATTAGATGCAATCAATAAGGTAATTCCAATAATCAAAAAAGCAAGTGGTGCATTTCCAGCATCAGGAAAAATCGTTTCTAAGAAAGCCGGTTTTGTGATAAAAATATATAAGGTAAACATAAGGATAGCAATCGAAATCAAATTTCCAAGTAAAACAATAGGTATCATAATTTTTTTGTGATTCATACATCATTCCTCCTCATAAATAAAGATGTCTTCTATGCGCATATGAAAATAATGGGCAATTTTAAACGCTAGTAAAATAGAGGGATTATATCGTCCATTCTCTAAAGAACCAATCGTCTGACGTGATACTTCCAGGGCTTTTGCCAGATCTTCCTGACTAATTCCTTTTCGTTTCCTTATTTCTTCCAGTCTGTTTTTCATATTTCACCTCAAATGGAAAGCTAACTTTACATTACCAGTATACAATATATCAGAATGGAAAGCAAGCTTTCCATATGTAAAATTTACCTATGAAAACACTTACTTTTCAAACATAATACGATATACTTATGGTAGAGAGGGTGATAGGTGTGAAGAAAATTATTTTTCAGGATATTGATGGGGTATTATATCCTTGTTTTCATCGTGGTCGTTTAAAAATGAATCAAGATCGTGTAAAAGCCAAATTGATCGCTACAGATAGCTATTATGAAGATGCCAATGCCAAAGATTTACTGGCTTCTTATGAAGGCTTTGATAAAGATGCAATGAAGCGTTTAAAAAAATTAGTTGATGAAACGGGCGCATATATCGTTGTATCATCCTCATGGCGGTTTATGCATACCATAAAAGATTTTAAACAGATGTTTCATATTCATGGCTTAAAAGATGCGGTAATTGATATCGCACCTATGGCATCCAGTTTTCTTAAAGAACCATCCATTGAAGAATATCTCCATGCACATCCTGATATTGATGCGTATGTTATATTAGATGATATCAACATGGAGTCCCATTTTCCAGGACATTGTGTTGTATGCCCAGATGTATTTGATGAAGAATGTTTAGAAAAAGCTCTTAAAATACTTAAATAATAAAGAAAAGTCGTATCACCTTTTCAATAGATGATACGGCTTTGTTTATGATAATGCCATTTTTAAGACATGCTCACCATTTAAAAATCCATAATCTTTCCGATCAATAACTTTGACAACTTTATCAGGTAATTTCTTTTGTATCTCATCTAACATTGCAAATAGTTCTGGTGTCAATAAGATAATATCGGCATTTTTTCCACGACTTTCAATCTTAGAAGCACTATCCATATGGATGCTAACATCAATATCATTGGCTTTTGCGACTTTATACATTCTGCTAATGAGAAAATTCATATTCGCAGTATAATCAGTAGACATTGATGTAATAGAAAAAAGTATAATTTCTTTATGGCCGATACCTTTAAATTCTGTGAAATCTTCATGTTGAATATTTTTTTTCATAATATCTGTCCTCTCATGTTTTATATCATCATTTTCTATATATATTATAAGAAAAAATATGAATTAGAAGATACAATGCTCACAAGTGGTCGATTATGATACATGAATGGAAGAAAAAAGTAAAATGTACTATGTTATGCATCAATTTCTATAAGGATACGAGTCACATATTCATTATGATTCATCTGTGCAATATCCGCAATCAGATATTCTTCATATGCAAATGTACCCAGCTTTATATTATTTTGCATCGCATAGGCCATCATTTGATCATATGTATCAGTAATGGTATCATAAGGACCATGGTGCCATCCACATATATAATCTCGCTCTTTACAAACTCTCGTCTTTTCAGGGATTTCAATATCAACATCGACATAAAGATAAGAAAAATTTAAATAATCCTGATTGCGAATAGCCTCTACACTGATCATGTTGCCAACACTTTGCTGCATATTGATATTATTCTCTTTGATAAACTGGATATATTCCTGCATGAAATTCACAAATGAGGTATTATTGGAATTCTCCATGTTATCACTGCATAAAATAATTCGCTGTGGTAGATGTGTGATACTGATGGGATCATCTTTATGACATAATGCCTCCTGTGTACTGTCTTTCATCCATTGCATCATTGATTTTACACCTTTTAAATATTCAATCAAGGAATCAATTTCTTCAAACTTATCTTCTAATAAGGATAAAAATAAAGAAGGATCCCGTTTACTTAAAAAAACTTTGATATCTTTTAAAGACATGCCCATCTTTTTTAAATTCATAATAACTAAGAACGTATCATATTGACGGTAGCTGTAATAACGATAACCATTTTCAGCTTTGTACTCTGGTTGAAATAAACCAATATCGTCATAATGAAATAAGACGTGTTTTGGTATATCACAGATTTTAGCGAACTCACCTGCGGTTAAATATTTATTTTTCTTCAAAAAAATCACAATCCTCTCTTGACTATAAGGTTACCTTATAGTTTATGATAAGGTAGTTTCACGAAGAAATCAAGAAGGGAAGGGATAATATGCGATTAATATTACATTATTTGAAAAAATATAAACTGCTGGTGTTTATCAATGTAATATCTGTTTTCGGATTCGCACTGGTGGAGCTGGGTATTCCAACAATCATTGCAGAAATGATTGACCAGGGTGTTTTGCGAAGTGATGAAAATTATCTGATTCAGATGGGACTTGTGATATTACTAATTTCAATTATCGGTGTATCCATGACGATATTATTAGGATTTTGTTGTGCAAAAATTTCTACCAATATCACCAGAGATATCAGAAATGATATTTTTGAAAAAGCACAGAAATTTACAGCACATGAGTTTAATCAATTTGGCATTAGCTCTATGATTACAAGAACAAACAATGATGCATTTCAGATACAGATGTTTGTCAATGTATTACTTAGAACGGCCTTAATGACTCCGGTTATGTTTATATTCAGTTTTATCATGACGGCAAGAGCGTCATTGCCATTATCTGGCATTATTGCGGCAACGATACCATTTATTATTTTAGGAGTATTTGCTGTCGCAAAATTTAGTAAGCCGATTTCAGAAAATCAGCAGACATCATTAGATGAATTAAACCGTATTTCAAGAGAAAATTTAAGTGGGATCAGAGTCATTCGTGCATTTGATAATGATGCATATGAACAAAACCGATTTGAAGGTACAAATGAAAAATTCACCGGATATTCTAAGAAACTGTTTAAATTAATGTCATTGACACAGCCGGTATTCTTTTTATTGATGAATATCGCAGGTTTATGTATATTCTGGGTCGCAGCTCATTTAATAGCGGATGGATCTTTACAGGTTGGACAATTGGTAGCCTTTTTAGACTACTTATTCCATGCCATGTTTAGTATCATGTTATTTTGTACCGTGTTTATGATGTATCCACGTGCTGAAGTCAGTGCCAAACGTATTGAAGAGGTATTTGATGTAGATCCATTGATTAAATCAAAATCGGAAACAAAAGAAGCGAAAAATGAAACAACGATTCGCTTTGATCATGTGACTTTTGTGTATCCTGATGGTGAAGAAGCGGTATTAAAAGATATCAGCTTTGAAGCGAAAAAAGGAGAAACCATAGCCTTTATCGGAAGTACAGGATCTGGAAAGAGTACGTTAATCAATCTGATTCCACGTTTCTATGATGTAAGCAAAGGTACGATTTATATTGATGGTATTGATATCCGTGATTATGATGTAAAAGAACTAAGAAGCAAATTAGGTGTCATTCCACAAAAAGCATTCTTGTTTAGTGGCAGTATCAAAGAGAATATCTGTTTTGGAAAAGAAGATGCAAGTGATGAAGAAATCATACATGCAGCACGTGTTGCTCAGGCATATGACTTTATTATGGAAAAAGAGCATGGTTTTGATGAAGAAATATCAGAAGGAGCAACCAACGTATCAGGGGGACAGAAGCAGCGTTTATCTATAGCACGTGCTATCATCAGAAAACCTGAAATTTATATATTTGATGATTCTTTCAGTGCGTTGGACTTTAAAACGGATGCTGTTTTACGTCATGAATTGAAAAAAGAAACCAAAGAAGCAATTGTTATGGTGGTTGCCCAGCGTATTTCTTCTATTATGGATGCAGATAAAATCGTCGTATTAAACGAAGGAAATATTGTAGGTATGGGAACCCATAAAGAATTATTGAAAAATTGCGAAATCTATCATGAAATTGCTCTATCTCAATTAAGTGAGGAGGAACTTGCTCATGAATAAACATAAGTTATCAAAAGCAAAACGTGATATCAAAGGATTGATGCCGTTCATTGCACCATATAAATGGCAGCTGTTTGGTGTTGTCCTTATGATTATTGTAACAACCGTATCCTTGGGACTTGCGCCAGGATATGAAGGAAAGATCACAACACGGTTAATGCAAGATGTTACTACAAGTTTAGAAAATAAAACAAGCATTCAGGTACATTTTGATCAGGTGCTTCGTTATATGACAATTTTGTTTGGATTTTATTTAGCAAAAACATTCTCGCAGGCATTTGGTACAATCTGGCTGACCAATGCAATTCAGCATTCTATGCGGGATTTGAGAAGTGCCATGATGAATAAAATTAGAAAACTTCCTGTACGTTACTTTGATTCACATCACTATGGAGATGTATTAAGTCGAATCACCAATGATATTGATGCGATTTCAAATGCACTTCAACAAAGTGTTTTACAGGTGCTAAGTGGTATTTTAACCATTCTTATGGCATTGTTTATGATGTTTTCAACCAACGTGACCATGGCATGTATTGCTTTTATGATCATTCCATTGACTTTGCTCATTACGCAATTTGTGGTAAGAAAAAGCCAGAAACTGTTTCAGGCACAGCAAAATGCTTTGGGAGATTTAAATGGCGCTATTACGGAGATGTATACCGGGTATAATGAAATCCTGCTTTATAACAAACAGGAAGAAAGTATTCATAAATTCAAAACTATCAATGAAAATTTAAGAAAAAATGCTAGTCGTGCGCAGTTTGTATCCAGTGCTATTGGACCATTAAATTCTTTTGTGACCTATTGTACCATTGGTGTTGTTGCTGTTGTTGGTACCATTGATATCATTCATGGAAGACTTCAGGTTGGTAATTTACAGGCCTTTGTACGATATATCTGGCAGGTCAATGATCCATTATCCCAGGTTAGCAATCTATCCTCCCAGATACAAAGTGCCTTTGCGGCATTAGGACGTGTCATGGATGTGTTGAATGAACCAGAAGAAGTCGCAGAGAAACAGCCTGCGGAAACATTAGAAAATGTAAAAGGCAATGTTAGCTTTTCACATGTGAAATTTGGTTATAATGATGAAATATTAATGAAAGACTTAAACTTAGAAGTAAAGAGTGGTCAAATGGTTGCTATTGTTGGACCAACCGGTGCTGGCAAAACTACCTTAATTAACCTGTTACTACGTTTTTATGATGTCAAAGGCGGAAGCATCAAAATTGATGGTGTGGATATCCGGGATATGAAACGTGGCGAATTACGAAGTATGTTTGGTATGGTATTACAGGATACCTGGCTGTTTAATGGTAGTGTGTATGATAATATTCGGTATGGAAGATTAGACGCACGAAATGATGAAATTGTAGAAGCAGCAAAAATGGCAAATGTTGATCATTTTATCAGAACGTTACCTGAGGGATATCATTCCTTTATTAATGAAGAAGCAAATAACATCTCCCAGGGAGAGAAACAATTATTGACGATTGCCAGAGCAATTTTAAAAAATCCATCTATTTTAATTTTGGATGAAGCAACCAGCAGTGTTGATACACGATTAGAAAAAATGTTGCAGGATGCAATGCAGAAAGTTATGAAGGGCAGAACTAGCTTTGTGATTGCACATCGTCTTTCCACCATTCGTAATGCTGATTTAATATTGGTTATCCAAAATGGAGATATTGTGGAGCAAGGGACACATGAGTCCTTAATGGAACAAAAAGGATTTTATGAAAAACTATATAATAGTCAATTTCAGGAAGAGGAAGAATAAAAAACTTCCTTTTTTTATGTCAATTGCATGGTCTAAATTTTTACACCGAAAAATCACATATTAATCACGCACATACCATGGTTTATACCACAAAAGTTATGGTAAAATGGTCTAAAATAGATAAAAAAAGCATAAAATTTAGAAGAAAAACACAAAAAAGTTGAAAAAAAACAAAAAAAATGGAAGTGCTTAAAACCTTTATTTTAAAGGCTTTTTAACACTTTTTGTGAGAACGTGGGGGAAGCTATCACACAAAAATAACAAAAATTTAAAGAAAACGCTTGCATTATTTCAATATCCGGTGTATTATATGTGTGTACTGAGGTGGTATAGACCACCAGAAAGGAGGACATCTCATGGTTAATATACTGCTAGTTTGCTCTGCTGGTATGTCAACAAGTATGTTGGTAAAGAAAATGCAGGAGGCTGCTGCTAAAGACGGCATTGAAGCAAATATTTGGGCGGTCGGAGATGCAGAATCACCAACCAATGCACCTAAAGCAGACGTTATTATGCTTGGGCCTCAGGTTCGTTTCTTAGAAAAGAAGATGAAGGACTTAGTAAAAGACGCAAAACCTGTTCAGGTCATTGATATGGCATCTTATGGAACAATGAACGGTGAGAAAGTCTTAAAACAAGCATTGTCACTAATCGGCAAATAAGGCTAGTTTGTCGGACAGTGTAAAAAAATATTTCATTTTTAGGAGGAGAAAGAAAAAATGGAAAAATTCACAGCATGGATGGAGAAACATTTTGTGCCAATCGCTGCCAAAATCGGTTCTCAAAGACACCTTGTAGCAATCCGTGATGGTTTCATCGGGATTATGCCAGTTACAATGGCAGGTGCTATCGCTACATTATTAAACGTATTCTTCCGTGACTTACCAAACAACTACTTACCAGATCTTCACATCGCTGATACTTTCAGCTGATTGATCGGAATCAATGGATGTGTTTGGTGGGGAACTCTTGCAATGCTTGCAATTGCATTCTCATTCTCATTTGGTTACACATTAGCAAAATCATATGATACTAACCCTCTTGCAGGTGGTTTAGTTTCTACAGCTGCTTTCATTACTGTATTATCACAGAGTGCAAGCGGAATTGCTTATACATTGCCAGGCGTTACACCAGATTCATTATCAGTATTACAGGGACTAGGCTTAGACGTAGTTGCTGATGCTGCTAATAATGCTGTTGTATTAAATAATGTAGGTGGTTGGGGATTCCTGCCATATGCATGGACAAACGCTCAAGGTCTGTTTACAGCATTAATCGTTGGTTTAATCTCAGTTATGATCTATTCAAAACTGATGATCAAAAAAGTTACTATCAAATTGCCAGAACAAGTACCACCAGCTGTATCTAAAGCATTCGCAGCAATTATTCCAGGTACTGCAGCAATTTATGCAGCAGGTATTATTCAGCAGATTTGTACAATGACAACAGGAAACGGCCTTCCAGAATTAATCATGGAATTCTTACAGGCTCCATTCCAGAACTTATCTCAGGGACCATTGACAATCGTAATTATCGTATTTGCAGTTCAGTTATTCTGGTTCTTTGGTTTACATGGACCAAACGTATTGTCACCAATCTTAGATGGTGGTTATATCCCTCTATTGAACAAAAATACAGATATCTATAACGTAGGTATGGACGCTGGAAAATCATTAAGCGATCTTATCCCAACAATGTTCACATGGACTCGTGGATCATTCGATGCATTCATTTGGATGGGTGGTTCAGGATGTACAATCGCATTATTAATCGCAATCTTCATCTTCTCTAAACGTGATGATAACAGAGCAGTTGCTAAATTAAGTTTCCCAATGGGATGCTTCAACATCAACGAACCAGTTATCTTCGGTTTACCAATCGTATTAAATCCAATTTACTTCATTCCATGGTTGATTACACCAGTTATCCTGGCTCTAATCGCTTATGGTGCTACAGCTGCTGGATTAATTCCACCAGTATTCATTACAGTTCCTTGGGTAGTTCCACCAGTAATTTACGCTATCTTAGCTACAGGTGGTAACATCATGGCCGGTGTAATTGCTGCTATCAACTTAGTAGTTGCTACATTATGCTGGATCCCATTCGTTATCGTTGCAAACCGCATGGATACAACTCAGGAATAAAAAAACTAATATAGACAAAAGTAAATAAGGAAGAAAGATCGTGTTCTTTCTTCCTTAATTGCTTTTATAAGAGGAGGTACTTATTAATGGAAGGATTAGAATTAACTTGTTTTCAGATTATTTCGTCAGTAGGAATGGCTAGAAGCTTATTTATTGAAGCTATTCAGGAAGCAAAAGCAGGAAACTTTGAAGCAGCAGAACAGAAAATTAATGAAGGTAATGAAAATTTCACAACAGGACATCATGCACATGCTCAGTTGATTCAGCAGGAAGCTAGTGGTGAAGTTACTCAGATGACTTTATTATTAACACATGCAGAAGACCAGTTGATGAGCGCAGAAGCTTTCAAAATTTTAGCACAGGAATTTATCGATTTATATAAGGAAATTAAGAAATAGGTTAGGAAAAAGGAGATTTGATCATGGAAAACAAAATTTACATCAGTTGTGGACTGAATCAGGATTTTATCATCGATTTATTAGAAAAATCTACTGAAGAAGGTATTTCTTATAAATACGAAGGAAAAAAAGGAATTAAACTAGAATTTACTGTTAATACAGATGATGTTGCAAAAGCAATGGCTATCGCTAAAGCAGCTATCAAAGGTACTCAAATTGGAAGTGTTATGTATTTCCAAATTACTGATAAATAAAAAATAACAGTAAAAAATCTATATTTTATTTCAATTTTGAAGTAAAATAAAAAGGCAATAGAAAGATAACAATAAGAAAAGGTGATATTATGACACGCTGGGGTTTATTTTTAGCAAGTATTGGATGTATTATGATTATATTTTCGCAAACAACAAAAGATTCAGGAGTATCTTTATCAACTTGTTTAGCTGGAGTACTTGTCGCTATTGCAGGTTTTGTGTTAGTATATAAAGACAAAAAGAATGCAAAGTCAAGTAATAAGCCGGCTAAGAAAAGATAAGGAGATATAGATATGGAAGTATGTGAAAAATTATATGTAGGTGCTAGTGAATTTTGGGAAGTATTACAAACTTCATTAGCTTATGATATTACACAGGCAACAGGTAAAAATGTAAGACCAAAACAGATTAAAAAAGGTTATACTTATACGAAAACCCTGAAAAACAAAACAGGAAGAAAAGGATCTGTTAAGGTAACCATAACAGAATTTGAGGAGCCTGTAAAATATGAGGCTAAATTTGAAAGTTCTCAAGGTGTAAATTATATCGCTTATGAAATCGAACAACTTGATGCTGATCACATTGGGGTAACATATCGTGAAGGATTTGATGCTGCTACCGGAACAAAAGCAGTAAACTTCAAGATTATGTCTTTCTTCTATAACCGTGGTGCTAAGAAGAAGGCAACAAAATTGTTGCGTGCCATTGAGAAAAGCATACTTGATCAAAAAAAAGAAAATGAAAAAATAGAAAATAAAGAGGAAGCTATTCCTGAGCAAGAAGAAAAGAAATAGCGCTCTAAAGGAGGCTAATCATGGCTAGATTAGGGATATCACTATATCCAGAACATTCGACATTAGAAAAGGATAAGGCATATGTTACACTTGCAGCAAAATACGGATTCAAAAGAATTTTTACTTGTCTGTTAAGTGTTGAAAAAGAACGTGAAGAAATTTTACGCGAATTCCGTGAATTAATTGATCACGCTCATAGTTATGGAATGGAAGTCATCCTTGACGTAGCGCCATTTGTATTTGAAAAATTAGGCGTTTCTTATGATGATTTATCTTTTTTCAAAGAAATGCATGCGGATGGGATTCGTCTAGATGAAGGATTTGATTCATTAAAGGAAGCTTTAATGAGCTATAACAAAGAAAATTTGAAAATCGAAATTAACGCAAGTTTAGGTACGAAATACTTAGACAATATTATGAGTCACTATCCAAAGCTGGATAACATTATTACTTGCCATAACTTCTATCCACAGAGATTTAGTGGAATCAGTTATGAACATTTTGAAAAATGCAGTAAGGATATTAAAAATTTGAATGTAAAAGTTGCAGCATTCGTTAGTTCTCAGGCAGAAGGAACTTATGGTCCTTGGCCTGTAAATGAAGGATTATGTACTTTGGAAATACACAGGGACTTGCCAATTGATGTGCAGGCTAGACATTTATTTGCCACAAGACTGGTAGATGATGTTATAATAGCAAATGCATATGCAACTGAAGATGAGTTGAAAACACTTTCAACAATTGATCCAGGTCTATTAACTTTCAAAATCGACTATGAAGCAGAACTTCATCCAACAGAGGAAAAGATTCTGTTTGAGCATCCACACTTTGTACGTGGTGACATGAGTGAATATATGGCACGAAGCACAATGCCTCGTGTAACATTCGCAAAAGAAAGTGTTCCACCAAAAAATACAAGAGATTTAAAACGTGGAGATGTTGTCATTGTAAATGATGAATATTCTCGTTATAAAGGTGAACTTCATATTGTTTTGAAAGATATGCCTAATGATGGTAGAAAGAATGTCATTGGACATATTCCAGCTGATGAAATTATGTTATTAGATTACATTAAGCCTTGGAGGTCATTCGGTTTCATGCGTTAAAAAAAGAAAGGTAAGGTGAAAATATGGCGACTCCAATCTATCGTAAGATCAAAGAAATGATTTTACAGGAAATTGAAGATAAACCTGCAAATTCGCCTATCGATTCTGAGCGTGAAATGGCGGTTAGATTTGATGCTAGCCGTATGACTGTGCGTAATGCAATAAATGAACTTGTAGAAGAAGGATTTTTGTACCGTGATAAAAATAAAGGAACATTTGTTGCGGATCGAAAATTTGTTAAGAAAACTCCTGTTTCAGCTTTGTTACAGGAAGATATCAGTGAATTTAACGTATTATATTTTAATGTAAAAAAGGCTGATGAAGCTGGTCCTGAAATAGCGGAACGACTTGAAATCAGTCCAGACGAAATGACACTAATTGTCTTGCGTTTGAATACCCTTAACACAAAACCTATTAGTGTGGAAGAGATATTTTTTATACGAAGCAGTATCAGCGAATCGGAATTGAATAATCTAAGACAATTATTAGATTTAAATGCGTATCTGAAAGATGGACGTATTATTCAGCGTTTTATTCCTATGCTGGTACCAGTACAATTCGCAAATCTTTTGAAGATAAAAATGAATACTCCTATTATTAGAGTGGAAACTGTAATAACCAGCAAGAGTGGAAAACCTCTTGTATACATAAAAGCATATAATAACCCTTTCGAAAAAATTATAGAAATTACAGAATAGTACCTGAAGCCCACAGGTACTTTTTTGATTAACGGGTTTTAAATTAGAGCTTTTTCATGTATAATAGTGTCATTCGCAAGGAGGAAATGAAAATGAACGATAACCGTATCGAAAAATATACCAAGCAATTTGGGACACGTTTTTCAAGAAAACAAAAAAATAAATTCAAGGATGAAATCGCAAAAGAATTTTCTGAATTAGGTTATGAAATGAAAGAAATCGAAGGAAGAAAATGGTTGAATAAAGCGAAAGATTATTTCTTTGGAAATATAAAAAATGCGAAAACTGTCATTGTTGTGCCATATGATACACCAGAGCGTAAAATATGGAATAAGGTTTTTTATTTTCCATTTGATGGAGAAAAAACAGCCAGCAAAACGATGGCCGCAACCTTTGTGCCAATTGTAGCATTATATGCAATCATCTTAATATTTGTATTCTTTGGTGGAAAGATGACGACAAACCCTATCATGACCGCAATGATTTCATTGATTATGTTTCTGCTGTTGCTATTTCTAGTATATTTTATGACACATGGAATTAGAAATACAAAGAATTTTACACGTAATTCTGCATCTATCATAGCAGCATTAGATATTGCGGAGGCATTAAGCAAGGATGAAAGAAAAAAAGTTGGGTTCTTATTTACAGATAAAAATAAAACACGTTATTTAGGTGCTGATATTGCTGGTAAAGAATTTAAAGATGCTGGAAAAAATCCAAATATCATTTGTTTAGATTGTATAGGCAAGGGAAGTACATTACAAATTGGATATCGCCCACAAAACAGAAAAATGGCACAGGAAGTTGTGAAATGTGATCCAAATAAAAAGAATATTGAAGTCGTTAAAATAGATGAAGGTATGCAATTTCAAAGTGCAATGGCACATTTTGATAAAGCAATCGTCATTAGTTGTGGAGAAGTTGACAATGATGGCAGATTGTATGTATTAGGTACAGGAACAGGGAAAGATAACAAGTTACAAGAGGAAAATTTAACAAGAGTGATTGGCATGGTCACAAACTATTTACATAAACAAAAATAAAATTAATTTGTTTTTTAAGAAAGGAGGGAACATATGAGGAAAGTATTATCCGTTCTTAAAAACAAAATATTTATTGTGACAGTATTAATATTGATTCAGCTTGCCGTATTTTTAGGTATTATATTTCAACTGAGTGAATATTTCGTTTGGATTTATTTCATATTAATTGCGTTAAGCTTTTGTATGAGTGTATATATCATTAATAAGAATGAAAATCCTACATATAAGCTTGCCTGGGTATTGTTGATTATGGCATTTCCAGTCTTTGGGGGATTGATTTATTTATTATTTGGTGGTCAAAAAGTTCCAAAAGAATTACGTAAACGTGACATGGAATCAGCGGAAACGGTTCAGGAAATTATTTGGCAGAATCAACAAATCATGGATGATCTTGAATTAGAAGATCCAATTGCACATAAACAGGCAAATTATATTTGGAAAAATGCTTGTTTCCCTATTCATAAACATACAGAAACGACATTCTTTCCAGTAGGAGAAGATAAATTCGAGGCAATGATTGAAGAGTTGAAGAAAGCAGAGAAATTTATTTTCTTAGAATATTTTATCATTGCGCCAGGATTGATGTGGGATACGGTACTAGATATCTTGATTGAAAAGGTGAAACAAGGCGTAGATGTCAGAGTATTATATGATGATGCAGGTTGTATTACAACCTTATCCCAAGATTATTATAAAGTATTAAACCGGCTTGGCATCAAAGCAAAAGTATTTAATCCAATTCGCCCGATGCTTGCGATGCAAATGAACAATCGTGACCATAGAAAAATACTGGTTATCGATGGAAAAGTCGGTATGACAGGTGGAATAAATCTTGCTGATGAATACATCAATAAGAAAGAACGGTTTGGACATTGGAAGGATTGCAGTGTTATGCTGAAAGGTGAAGCTGTATGGAATCTGACATTAATGTTTTTACAATTCTGGAATTATGATGAAAAAATAAAAGATGATGTATTCAACTTTAAACCATCTTTCCAAGAATTTTTAGAAATTGAAAATGATGGCTTTGTACAGCCATATAGCGATTCACCAACAGATGATGAAAATGTTGGGGAGTACACACATATCAATATGATCAACAGTGCTACAAAATATGTATATGCGACAACACCGTATCTTGTCATTGATAATGAAATGAAAACAACATTAATGCTGGCAGCAAAAAATGGTATTGATGTTAGAATATTGACACCACATATTCCAGATAAGTGGTATGTATTTGAAGTCACAAGATCCAATTATCGTGATTTAATAGAAGCAGGTGTTAAAATTTATGAATATACTCCTGGCTTTGTACATAGTAAAACATTCGTTGTGGATGATAAAATGGCCATTGTTGGGACAGTGAATATGGACTATCGTTCTTATTATTTACATTATGAATGTGGTGTATGGTTCTATAAGAGTAAGGTTGTTATGGATGTAAAAAAAGATTATATGAAAACATTAGAGATGAGTCATGAAGTTACATTGGAAGAATGCCGATCTGTAAAACTTCCAATTCGTATTATGCGTGCCTTTTTGAATTTATTCTCTCCAATGATGTAAAAAGAGCTGAAAAAGCTCTTTTTTATGCCTTTTTTCGTGAAAAAGCTTGATGATTTCTTTACCTTTTTGAATGAAAATAGTATAATAATAATCTATGAGGTGTATATAAGATGAGTAAAAAGATTGGTTTGATTTGTGAAGGCGGAGGAACAAAAGCAGCATATACCTGCGGTGTTTTGAAGTGTTTTTTAGATGAGCATATCGATTTTCCATACACAGCTGGAATCAGTGCAGGCGCAGAAGTATTGTTGCCTTTTGTTTCCAAACAAAAAGAAAGATTAAGAATTACCGGAGTTGATGCCGCAAGTGATCCACATGCCATTGGTGTCTATCCTTTATTACACGAACGTGGTGTGTTTGGCATACGCCATGTATGTAACTTTATTGAAGAACATGCACCATTAGATTATGAAGCATTTATGAAAAACCCTACACAATTGGATATCGGTGTATACAATATGGATACCAATGAAGTAGAATATTATGCAAAAGAATTCTTCGATAATGAAGAGCAGCTGTTAATGCAGGCATCTTGTTCTTTATTTTTATTGACTAGACCTGTGAAATTCCGTGGACATACGTATATGGATGCAGGATTGGTTGACATGATACCAATTGAACAAAGTATTCGTCAGGGAATGGAAAAGCATGTTTTTATTTCTACTAAGGAAGAAAACTATGTGCGTAAAGCTGCACCAGGCTGGCAGATACAATTAGCAAAATTGATGTATCCAGGCAACAAGCAGATTCGTGAGAATTTGAAGATTCGCCATATCAATTATCAAAAGCAATGGGGCATTGTACAATCTTTGGAAAAAGAGGGAAAAGCGCTGGTTCTTCGTCCTAGTGCAGATTATGGTGTCACACGTTATACCCATGATAAAGATTTATTACAAAGATGGTTTGATTTAGGATATGAAGATACAAAAAATCGTTTACCAATGATTAAAGAATTTATGGAAAAGTAGGCTTTCTTATGCAGAAAGCTTTTCTTTTTGTATAAAGTGGGTATAATGAGCAAGAGGAGTGATAATGATGAAACAGAAAACTTTTATGATGTTGAAACCTGATGCATTTACAAACCAGTATGAGGAAATACTGAAGGATTTGAAAGCACATGGCCTTAAAATAGAAAAACAGGTGAAATTAGAAGTAGATATGGATGTTATGAAAACCTTATTGGATCATTATAAAGGTGTTATTGATTCCATGGATAAAGCGTTTGATTTCCCGGGAAAATTATTTAATTCCTTTTACTATGATGGACCTCATTACATTATGCCAATGATGATAACGTATGAAGGGAATCAGGATATTATTGAATATACACGGGCACTTGTTGGTAAGACAAATCCAAAGGATGCTGGGAAAGATACGATTCGTGGTAAATACAGCCATGATGATTATGAGCAGGCAACAAAACAATGGCGCTTAGTAAATAATGTCATTCACGCAAGTGATTCCCATGAGAGTGCAGAAAGAGAACTTGCGATTTGGCGTAAATATTTTGAATAAGACATCTGGTGTGTCTTTTTCTTTACATTGCTAGTCTATCGTGATAGACTGAAGATAGAAAGGGTGTCTATAATAATAGACTATATGGCACAGAAAATGGAGAAAGCAATTTTACATGACAGGGAATATGATTTTATCAGTATTATTTGGGAAGTAGAACCAATTGCTTCTGGGGAGTTAACCAAAATATGTGAAAAACGTTTAGGCTGGAAACGAACAACCACGTATACGGTATTAAAAAAACTATGTGATAAAGGAATATTACAGAATCAAAATACGATTGTGACTTCCTGTTTGAAGAAGCAACAGGTACAACGATATGAAAGCAAACGATTGATAGAACGTATGTTTGATAATTCTTTACCAGCTTTTATCGCATCTTTTATGGATCATCGTAAATTAACGAAAGAAGAAGCAGAGCAATTAAAAGAAATGATTGCTGCTTATGAAGATGGTGATGATCATGACTGAGGTGTTTCAATTTTTGATCAAACAAAGTATTTCTATCAGTTATGTCATCATATTTGTGATGATCGTACGTTTCATATTAAAACGTTTTCCTAAAAAATATGCCTATGCTTTATGGATCATTGTGGCAATTCCATTATTGATTCCATGGCATATAGAAAGTGAATTTACATTACATCCTAAAATGGAAACAACTATGACAGAAATGTTAATAGCCCCTTCCATTGCAAAGGATACAGAAGATAGCACGTATATGGTAAGTGATGATAAGAAATCTGTGGATGAAACTATGCCTTATATCACAAAGGAAGCACAGGAGGAACCATTATGGAAAATCATTAGTATCTATATCTGGGCGATTGGTATATTGGCATTGTTTATAAAAAATGGCATGGCGTATGTACACTTAAAAAAACGCCTTGCTTCATCTATCGTGCGGGAACCTGGTATTTATCAAAGTGATGTTTCAGGAACTCCTTTTGTATTTGGCATCCTGCATCCAGCTATATATTTACCTGCGGATATTTCTGATCAAGAAGCAAAATATATCATTCTTCATGAACAGATGCATATCAAACGAAAAGATTATCTCATGAAATTATTCGCATATTGTCTAACTGTAATGTATTGGTTTCATCCATTGGTATGGCTTGCTTATATATTGATGGGAAAAGATATGGAGATGTCTTGTGATGAGGCAGTTATCAATAAATATCAGATACAGAAAAAAGCCTATGCACAAACGTTATTATCTTTTGCTTGTGAGAAATCACAGATACAAAATAGTGTTGTCTGTTTTGGAGAAGGAAATATAAAAGAGCGTATCAAAAACGTTTTAAAATTAAAAAAAATGAAAGTATGGCTATCGATTGTCTTGATTTTCATCATAATTGCAATCGGCATTGGTCTATGGACAACACCAAAACAAAAGGATAAGCAGTGGACAAGACAGGATGAAGATTATGTTAGTGATATTTATCAAGAACGTATGACACCTTTCGATCAATGGGTATCAAAATTAGATTATGGAGATACATTTAGCTATGAGCATTGTGAGCTTTCTGATAAAGATGGCATGGGACAACAGCAACTATTGATTACCATGAATACAACACAGGATCTTTCCTATGAACATTTCTTTACTTTGCAAGAGGAAGGTCTTAAGCAGAACGCTGCCGCCATATTGGCATTGCAGCAATCGGTACATCAAGTCATTTATCATTTAAAACATGATGATCAGGAATTGATGAAGATATATACGAAAAATAGTGAAGATATAGAACTTGAAGATGTTGATACATATCAAAAGATATATGATGAAGAATTACAAGCAATGAATCAAAAGCTGACAGATCAAGAGCTGCAGCAACAAAAAGAACTGTTTCAATCTTTATCAGCTTTTGTGCCAGAAAAATATTTGACACAAATGAATACAGCGAAAATAGAAACAGTGGATAATGTAAAGTTTTATATGTTTGGTAATTATGCAAGTACGCAAGATAAGAATGGTAGTTATACGTATCGATATAGTATACAAATACATTCCAACGATATGGGAATAAAGCATTTTGTATTTAAAAATTATGAAATATCTTCAGAATCTACAGGAAACAAGCTATCTGATCAACAGGCGCAACAGCTTGTGGATGACTTTGTGAAAACTTATCGTAAAGATGCAGCACAGTTATCTTTTCAAAAAGAGGCCATCCCTACACAGCATATTTATGATCCAGGACATGTGGAAAGCTGGGTAGCTCATCCAAAGCAAGATGTCACATTTGTCATTATGGTAGATGTAGATAAAGGTCAGATTATAGAAGCAAGTTTTGAAAGAGAATAGAAGGCGTATTATGCCTTCTTTTTCATGATATAATAGAGGGGAAAGCAGGTGATCTTATGCAACAGGAATCTTTATTTGAAGATAAAAGTGATACTCCTTTAGCAAGCCGTTTACGCCCCATGAGTTTAGATAAATTTGTTGGTCAAAAGCATTTGATTGGAAAAGGTAAAGTATTGTATCGACTGATTGAAGCGGATCGTATATCTTCTTTAATATTCTGGGGTCCACCTGGGGTAGGAAAAACAACCCTTGCGATGATTATCGCTCATCAGACAAAGGCCCGCTTTATCAATTTTTCTGCGGTTACCAGTGGTGTAAAAGAAATCAAAGAAGTCATGAAAGAAGCGGAAGTAAGCCGTCGTTTAGGAGAAAAGACCATTGTTTTCGTAGATGAAATCCATCGTTTTAATAAAGCACAACAGGATGCTTTTCTTCCTTATGTGGAGAAAGGCAGTATCATTTTGATTGGTGCGACAACCGAAAATCCAAGCTTTGAGATCAATGGAGCGTTGTTATCCCGCTGTAAGGTATTTGTTTTACAACCTCTTACAAGAGAAGATCTTGTAGAGCTGCTTCAAAATGCCATACATGATGAATTTGGGTTTAAAGGTGACCATGTTCATATAGATGATGATATGTTGTATATGATTGCCGGATTTGCGAATGGCGATGCCAGAACAGCTTTGAATACCTTAGAAATGATCGTACTCAACAGTGAACAAAAAGAAGATGGTATTTATGTCACCAAAGAAATCATGGAACAATGTATCAATCAAAAAAGTCTGTTGTATGATAAAAAAGGAGAGGAGCATTATAATATCATTTCCGCTTTGCATAAAAGCATGCGTAATTCAGATGTACAGGCATCGATTTATTGGCTTGCCAGAATGTTAGAAGCTGGTGAGGATCCTTTATATGTCGCAAGAAGAATCGTACGCTTTGCCAGTGAAGATATAGGTATGGCAGATAGCCGTGCTTTAGAAATCTGTATTGCGGCTTATCAGGCATGTCATTATCTGGGGATGCCAGAATGCAGTGTGCATTTAACACATGCCGTTACTTATTGTGCACTTGCGCCAAAATCCAACGCTTTATATATGGCATATGAAGCTGCGAAAAAAGATGCTTTACAAACAATCGCAGAACCAGTACCTTTACAAATCCGTAATGCGCCAACCAAATTGATGGCTGATTTACATTATGGAGAAGGGTATCAATATGCACATGATTATGATGATAAAATCACAAATATGAAGTGTTTGCCAGATGCTTTATTACATGCAATCTATTATGAACCAACCATGCAGGGAAGTGAACAAAAGGTAACACAACGTATGAAGCAGATCGAGGAATTAAGAAAACGCCATAAATAAAACATGGGACTTTTTAAAAACAGTCCCATGTATAATATACATCAGAGAAATCATGATTTATTAAATCTTCGTGGTTGATCATAAAGACGGCACAGCCACCATCCGCAAACATAAAATGATCACTTAGATCAGGTTGAAATAATGCCAGTACTTCATCATAAACCAATGCATCCAGCTCACTTCTAGGATCTCCTTGCATATAATAAGGATGCCCACTCATACGACTTGGCGTATAGCCAAGGGTATCATAAACCGCACTGCTTAAATAAACACTTGCTGGGTTGGAATCTAAATCTTTATGATATAATTTTTGATATGTTGATGCCATGATATCACTAAAATCTTCCATTTCAGGAATGGTCGGATATGACTTTTCTTCAATCTTGATTTTAATACAGGTATCCATTGGCTGTAATGGGAATTCTTCATCATTTTCAATCTTTGGCGGTGATTGAAGCTTTGTTTCATCTGTTTCTATATCATCAAAATAAATCACACGGAATGATTCATCATTGCTGGGATTTTCATAATGATACCCATACATATTGGCGCCATGACTTCCAGATATATATATTTGCAAAATACCATGATCAGGAAAACGATCGTTCTTTGGGAATTGGGAGAAATTGAATTGTGCCAGCATGATTAACGGCTGATTCTCCATACCAGCTTCTCGATCATATGGATAATCAAAATCAGGTGGTAAATATGGTGTACCACCAATCTTTGTATCATAAACATTAGCATTTCCATCTTCTGCCACCATGATATAGGCAGTTTCTTTTTCTGAATTCTTCAACATCTCTAAGCCTACTTGTTTTCCCTGTTCTTCAGCTATGGAAATATCTTCTTTCGTTAGTTCTTTTTGTACTGGCGGTTCTTGTTTTTTTGAACAGCTTGTCAATAATAAACTAACAGCGATCATCCATAAGAGTTTCTTTTTCATGTTCCCTCATCACCTTTCATTATTTATTATATCAGAAAAATTCTTTATAAAAATATCTTTTTATTGACGTAAGATAGGTGGCATGGTAAAATAAGGCAAATTAAAGATGATGAAAAGAAGAGTACGATACATAAACCTTCAAAGAGAGTTTCCAGCTTGGTGAAAGGAAATAAGGAGCGTGTATGGGAAGATGGTCTTGGAGTTGCATGGTTGAACATATAGTAGATCATGACGTGATGTCACGTTACAGGCAAAGGTATAACCTGCATATGCAGGCGTACTTATGAAGATTTCAATTGTGAGATTGAGATAAAATTAGGTGGTAACACGAGCTTTCGTCCTATGGATGAAAGTTTTTTTTGTAAAGAAAGGAAGATGAGCATGGAAAGATTGATGCCGGATATTCCATTTGATGAGGTATTACATTATCTTGGATGTAAAGAAGCAGATGAACATTTAACAAATCAGATACAGACACAAATCAAACGTGTTAAAGAACTAGCAAAGCCAAAGGTGGTGTATCATATCTCTACGATACATGGATATGATAATGATTTGAAAATCCCATTACATGGCAAAGATATCAGAGAATTATTGAAAACCTGTGATCAGGTGATCTTTATGGCTGCCACTCTTGGAACTGCAATCGATGTGGAAGCAAAACGTTTATCCTTAAAAGATATGGGAGATATGCTGGTATTTGATGCAGTATGTAATGCAGGTATTGAAGCATTCGCAAATGATTTTCAGGAAGAACTGGCACAGAAATATGCTAAGCAGCATCGTTATTTAACCGATCGTTTTTCCTGTGGCTATGGAGATTTACGCATCGATATACAGAAAACCTTTTGTGAACGTCTGGATACCAAACGTAAAATCGGTTTGTTTGTGAATGAATCTTCCTTATTGATCCCGCTAAAATCCATTACTGCGATGATAGGGATATCAGATAAAAAGCAGGAAAAGCGCATCAGTGGGTGTGCATACTGTGATTTAAAAGATACATGTGAGTTAAGAAAGAGAGGGAATCGTTGTGGAGCGTAATGTAATATATTTAGATGGTGGCATGGGTACCCAGCTACAGGCGAATGGTTTAAAACCAGGAGAATTACCAGAAGCATTTATGTTTGAACATGAAGAACTGCTTATGAAGCTTCATAGAAATTATATTGAAAGTGGCGCCCAGATTATTTATGCTAATACCTTTGGCGCAAATCGTAAGAAACTTGAAAAATGTCCATATAGTGTAGAAGAAGTGATTATGAAGGCTGTTGAGCTTGCGAAAAAGGCCGCAAATGGAAAGGCCAGAGTTGCTCTTGATCTTGGACCTATTGGAGAGCTGTTAGAGCCAAATGGCTATTTAAGCTTTGAAGAAGCGTATGATATCTTTAAACAACAAATTATCGCAGGAGTAAAGGCAGGTGTAGATCTGGTTGTTTTTGAAACAATGAGTGATCTGATGGAAATTAAAGCGGCGATACTTGCCGCAAAAGAAAACAGTGATATGGAAATCTTTGTGACAATGAGTTTTGAACATGATGGAAGAACATTTACCGGATGTAGTGTGGAAAGCTTTGGAATTACTGCCACAAGACTTGGCGTAGATGCCCTTGGCATCAACTGTTCCTTAGGACCAGCCGAAATATTGCCAATTGCCAGACGATTAGCTAAGGTGACACCCCTTCCTTTAATCATTAAAGCAAATGCAGGACTGCCAGATCCTATGAGCAATACGTATGATATGGATGCACAAAGCTTTGCAAGTCAGATGAAAGCTTATGAAGAACTGCCTGTTCGCTATGTGGGAGGATGTTGTGGCACAACACCAGCCTTTATTAAGGCACTAACAGAAACACTTGTTTCTACCTGCTCCGAAAGTTTATATGAAGAAGCAGGCTACACCTGTTCACCTACAAAATGCCTGAAACTAGATGATGTGCATGTGATTGGAGAACGTATCAATCCTACAGGAAATAAGCGAATGAAAGAGGCTTTGCGCCATCAGAATATGGATGAAATTTTATCCATTGCGATGGAAGAAGTAGAAGGTGGCGCTGATATTTTAGATGTTAACGTAGGATTGCCTGGTATCGATGAAAAAAGCATGATGGTAAAAGTCATCAAAGAATTACAGACGGTAATTGATGTTCCTTTACAGATTGATACAACGAATACAGAAGTCATGGAAGCAGCATTACGGATTTATAATGGTATCCCTATCGTAAATTCTTGTAATGGGGAAGAAGCCAATATGCAGGCAATCTTGCCACTCATAAAAAAATATGGCGCCAATGTCATCGGTTTGACACTGGATGAAAAAGGTATTCCAGAAACAAAAGAAAAACGTTTAGAAATTGGAAAGCGCATCACTGCATGTGCACAAGCCTATGGAATTGAAAAACAACGTGTGTTTTTAGATTGTTTAACACTAACAGTATCCGCCCAACAGGATCAGGCAAAACAAACATTACAGACATTAACTGCTATTCGCAAAGAACTGGGTGTACAAAGCGTACTCGGTGTCAGTAACATCTCCTTTGGGCTGCCGCAGCGTAGTATATTAAACCAGCATTTTCTAACGATGGCACTATCCGCAGGCTTAACAATGCCAATCATCAATCCTAATCAAAAAGTAATGATGGACGCAATCCGTGCGTATCGTGTATTATCTGGATTAGATAAAGACTGTATGGCGTATGTTGAGGCGTATGCCAATATGAGCAATCAACCAGTAACACAAACATCAAATAAAGAAGTCACACTTATGGAGGCGGTATGTAAAGGATTGAAAGATGAAACACGTCAATTGACCATCGAAGCATTAAAAGAAAAAGAACCATTGGATATCGTTAATGAACAATTGATTCCGGCTTTGGATATCGTTGGGGAACGCTATGAGAAAAAAGAAATCTATCTGCCAGGACTGATCAATGCGGCAACTGCCAGTCAGTGTGCATTTGAAGAAATACGAAAAAGTATTTTAAAAAGCGGTGCTGAAAGTATTTCCAAAGGAAAGATTATACTTGCGACTGTCAAAGGAGATGTCCATGATATCGGTAAAAATATCGTAAAAGTAGTATTAGAAAACTATGGCTTTACAGTCATTGACTTAGGCAAGGATGTACCAGTTGAAACAATTGTGGAAACTGCCATTCAGGAAAATGTTTATCTGATTGGATTAAGTGCATTGATGACGACAACATTAGCATCCATGGAGGCAACCATCCAGGCACTACATGACGCAAAACATCCATGTAAGATTATGGTAGGCGGTGCTGTTGTCAGTGAAGAATATGCGAAAAAAATCCATGCGGATTATTACGCAAAAGACGCAAAACAAAGCGCAGACATCGCAAAGGAGGTATTCCAATGTTAGATATCAAAGAACCCTTCTTATTTGATGGCGCATTTGGGACATATTATGCTTCTTTATATGATGAAGATATGCCATGTGAACTAGCGAATATACAATATCCCTCACGAGTCTTACAGATTCATCGGGAATATTGTGAAGCAGGTGCCAATGCCATAAAAACCAATACTTTTTCTGCCAATGCCCAAAACCTTGATTGTACGAAGGAAGAACTTGAAAACATCATTCATCAGGGATATCTACTCGCAAAAGACATTGGTGAAGAATACCAGGTAGAAGTATTTGCGGATATCGGCCCAATGGCCCAGCAGAAAGGAATGGATCTTTTTAAGGAATATCAGGCAATCGTGGATATCTTTTTATCTTTAGGGGCCAACCGTTTTCTGTTTGAAACCTTTTATAATGATATCGCCTTAAAAGAAATCTGCGCCTATATCAAAGAAAAAAGTCCACAAAGCTATATCATCACAAGCTTTGCGTTAAGTGGGGATGGCTATACTAGACAGGGAATCAGTGGAGAAAAACTATTGATGGAAATGGACACATGTCCTTATGTAGATGCGATTGGCATGAACTGTATCTGTGGTCCAATGCATTTAGATCGCATTCTTCAGGGATTATCCATCAAGCATCATAAAATCAGTGTCATGCCAAATTCGGGATATCCAACCATTCTGCATAATCGTACCTTTTTTAGGGATAATTCAACCTATTATGCCAACGCAATGATGCAGATCATTACCCATGGCGCCAGTATCATTGGCGGATGTTGCGGTACGACACCGGCTTATATTAAAGCTATTCGTAAACAGTTGAAAATACAAAGTCCTAAAGTAGAATCAAGCACAAAAGAAATAAAAAATGATAAAAAAGAAATCATAGACCATGATCCTTTTCATCAGAAAATCAAACGAGGAGAAAAAATAATTGCAGTTGAATTTGACCCGCCAAATCATTGTGATATCGAGCATTTCATGGATAATGCCGCCTATTTGAAGCAGGCAGGTGTAGATGCATTAACCATTGCGGATTGCCCTGTGGCACGTGCAAGGGTTGACAGCTCTTTACTGGCTTGTAAACTACATCGTGAAATGGGAATGCATGTCATACCACATATGACCTGTCGTGATCGTAACATCAATGCGACGAAGGCTTTGCTGTTTGGTCTACAAATCGAAGGTGTGCATAATGTATTGGTTGTAACTGGTGATCCAATCCCTGCTGAAGATCGTAAACAGGTCAAAGGGGTATTCAATTTCAATTCTCAGCTTTTGGCTGGCTTTATCAACGATTTAAATCAAACTACCTTTCCACAGCCATTCTTAATTTGTGGCGCATTAAATATCAATGCAGTCAACTTTAAGGCAGAACTGGAAAAAGCCAGAAAGAAAGAAAAACAAGGCGTTACTGCCTTTATGAGTCAGCCGGTATTATCGAAACAGGCCTATGAAAACTTAAAGCTGGCAAAACAAGCATTATCATCTAAAATCTTTGGTGGTATTATTCCTATCGTATCCCATCGTAATGCAGTATATATGAATAATGAAATATCCGGTATCGATGTAGATCAGGAAATCATTGATCTGTATGTGGATAAAGATCGCACACAAGCAAGTGAACTTGCGGTTACAATATCCTGTGAAATCGCAGAAAAAATTTATGATCTGGTGGATGGATTTTATTTGATTACACCATTTAATCGTGTAGATATTATAGGTAGTATTGTTGCCCATATTCAATCACTGTCTAATTAATTAATACAAATGAAGCATTCATCTGGTAAATGAGTCCTGTTCGGTGTATGATGGTAGGCAGATGGAGGTAGTACCAATGAAAACATTAGTAGAATTTGTGAAGTTATTAGAAGGTGAATTTGATAATCGTGAACAGTTTCAAGACAAACAACAGAAAAAAGATATCAATTTTCCATTCGCCCAACACCGTAATACAGTGATCAATGCAAACATTAAGCATTTACCAGTAGCATTTGAAGGCATCTTCCTTTTAGAAGAAAGCAATTACGCTAGCAATGGAAAAAGCCATGCATCACCTCATCTATTTCTATTTGAAGAGGTAGAAGAAGGTATAAAATTAACTTCTTATGAAATGCCATCCGGCTATGATGCATCTACTTTTACATATGAGCATTTATCCTCTTTGAATTATGAGGAATTAAAGGTTTCATCTAAGTTTACACCAGCTCTTTATCAATATCATGATGGTGTTTGGGAAGGTGGCAGTGAAAGTATGTTTACACCAGTTTTAAAATTCACATTACATGAAACTTTCTCAGCTGATCGATTAGAAGTATCTGAATCCATGGAGATGAATGGAAAGCGTACTTTTGGATTTGATGATCCGATTATTTACAAAAGAAAGTAAAAAACCTGATTGACAAGGGGAAAAACTAGTGTTAGAATAACCTTGCAAATAGGATAGTTATTGTTTAAATACAAGCTCGACCTGTTATATCTGAAAATGTTTATATAGTGATCTTTTGATGATTCATTATATCGTTTGATAGATTGACAGGTTTTTTTGTGGAGATGAGGTGGAAAGATGTATACATATAAAAAACGTCTAAATAACAATGTAGTAGTTGCATTAGATGAACAGGGACAGGAACAAATCTTAACCGGCAGAGGGATTGGCTTTCAGGTAGAAGCAGGAACACCTGTAGATGATCAAAAGATAGAAAAAGTCTTTACTCTAAAGGATACCACAGCAAACAAACGCTTACAGGAGCTGTTTCAAACCATACCTGTGGAGCATGTGGAAATCGCAGAAGAAATTATATCTTATGCGAAAATTCACATTGATAATCCATTAAATGAGAATGTCATCGTTTCCTTATGTGATCATATTTATATGGCAGTAGAACGTAAGAAACAGGATATTGAAGTAAAGAATGTTATGCTTTGGGATATTCAAAAGTTTTACCGTGATGAATATCAAGTAGGAAAATACGCTGTCAAATTGATTGAAGAACGCTTTCATGTTCAATTAAATGATGATGAAGCAGGCTTTATCGCATTGCATATTGTGAATGCACAATTGGATATGCATACTAAATCCGTAAAAGAAATTACAAAAGTCATGCAGGAAATTGAAACCATCGTGCGTATGACATTTTCTATTGAATTAGATGAAGATTCCGTCTACTATTATCGCTTTATCACCCATTTGAAATTCTTTGCACAGCGCTTGTTTTCGGGAAAAAGCTATGAAGGACAGGATGTGGACAACATGTTGGAGCTTGTCCAAAGCAAGTATCCCAAAGCATGTGTCTGTGTACAGAAAATTGCTCATTTCCTAAAACAAAAATATGGCTATACATTAAGTGATGAAGAAATTCTGTATTTAAGCATTCACATCTCACGTATTGTGCAGGTATCAAAGTAGGAAACTACTGATATATAGATATAAAAAGGAGGCATCAAAGCGGTATACAAACAAACTTGATACATTCATAAAGGATAGTTACATTCAGTTGGCTTGACCTTCAACAATAAAAAATGGAGGAAAAGAAAATGAAAAAATATCAAGAACTAGCAAAAGAAATCGTCAAACAAGTGGGAGGAAAAGACAATGTTATTAGTTTAACCCACTGTATCACACGTCTGCGTTTTAAATTAAAAGATGAAAACATCGCAAATGATGAAGTCATCAAAGGTATGGATGGTGTTGTGACCGTAATGAAAAGCGGTGGGCAATATCAAATCGTTATTGGAAATCAGGTAGCGAATGTTTATGAAGAAGTCATGCCTTTACTAAATCTTCAAAACAGTGAGCCTGTACATGCGAAAAAACAAAAGCCATTAGATCAATTCATCGATATCATATCTGGTATCTTCCAGCCAATTTTAGGCTTAATGGCCGCATGTGGAATGGTCAAGGGCTTTAATACCTTATTTGTTGTCATGGGATTATATCCTGATACCTGTGGCGGCTATATGATTTTAAATGCGATTGGCGATGGATTATTTACCTTTTTACCTGTATTTTTAGGATATACATCAGCGAAAAAATTCGGCTTAAAACCAATGGTAGGTTTAGCCGTTGGCGCAATCATGTGTTATCCAGCCATTCAAAGCTCTATGATTTCAAATGGAATGGAGCCATTATACACAATGTTTGAAGGAACAATGTTTGCATCACCTGTCTATATTGATTTCTTTGGCATTCCTGTAATCTCTATGGATTATACATCCACGGTTATACCCGTAATCTTTATCGTATATTTTGCCAGCAAATGTGAAAAGCTGTTTAGTAAAATTGTGCCTGATCTGGTGAAATTCTTCTTTGTGCCAATGTTGACATTGATGATCTCTTTACCAGTTGGCTTCTTGTTGATTGGACCAGTCGCAACTTTTGGTTCTAAACTGATTGCGGAAACAGTAATCGCTATTCGCGATTTCTCTCCACTTTTAGCTGGTGGCATTGTTGGCTTAACATGGCAGATTTTAGTAATCTTTGGATTACACTGGGGCTTTATTCCTGTATATATCAATAATATTGTGACATATGGATTTGATAATGTAATGATGCCATTCTTCGCATGTACCTTTGCGACTTCAGCTGTTGTAGCGGCTATCTTTATCAAAACCAAAAATAAAAAACTAAAAGAAATGTGTCTGCCTAACTTTATCTCTGGTATCTTTGGTGTCACAGAACCAGCCATCTATGGTATCCTGGTGCCATTAAAGAAACCATTTGTAATCAGTTGTATCGCTGGGGGCATCGGTGGTGCATTTTATGGAGCCTTCAATTTTAGAAAATTTATGATGGGTGGCATGGGAATCTTTGAATTTCCTGCAATGATTGCCCCAGATGGTTCTATTGATAATCTGATTGTTGCCATTACAGGTGTTATCATTACCATGATCATAGCCTTTGTGATGACGATGATAAGTTTTAAGGATAAAGAAGAAACAGAAAAGCCAGATACAAACACCGAAACAAAAGAAGAAAACCTGATTCAGAAAGATGATATCATCAGCCCGATAAGTGGAACACTAATGAAACTTGAAGATGTACAAGATGGTGCATTTTCAACAGGTGCATTAGGAAAAGGAGCCGCAATCCTGCCTGAAGAAGGTATGGTATATGCACCAGTAAATGGCGTAGTAACAACCCTTTTTCCAACCCTGCATGCGATTGGTATCACCAGTGATGAAGGAGTAGAGGTATTAATTCACATTGGATTAGATACGGTTCAATTACATGGAGAAGGATTTGAAGCATTTGTGAAACAGGGAGATCATATTGAAAAAGGTCAAAAACTAATTCAATTTGATATGGAGGCCATTACAAAAGCTGGTTATTGTATTGAAACGCCAATTGTTATTACCAACAGCGCAAACTTTATGGATGTATTACCAGAAAATAAAGAAACCATTATGCATGGGGAAAACCTAATGCATATCATTCGTTAGTAGGTGTAGTATGGGATTTCCAGATAACTTCTTATGGGGTGGCGCAACGGCTGCCAACCAATGTGAAGGTGGATATCAAGAAGATGGCAGAGGACTTGCCAATGTGGATATCTGCCCAAGTGGACCAGATCGAAGTAAGATCATCGCTGGACATATTGAGCATTTATCATGTGATAAAAACCATCACTATCCATCGCATCATGGAATCGATTTATATCACCATTATCAGGAGGATATTGCTTTATTTGCAAAACTTGGTTTTAAAGTATATCGCATGAGTATTGCTTGGACCAGAATTTATCCAAAGGGGGATGAAGATATTCCCAATGAGGCAGGCTTACAGTTTTATGAAAACATCTTTCGCTTATTTCAGCATTATGGCATAGAACCTTTAGTAACTATTACTCATTTTGATTGTCCTATTCATCTTATAAAGACCATTGGTGGATGGCGAAGCAGAGAAATGATTGACCATTATTTAAAATTATGTAAAACATTATTTGATAGATATCAGGGACTTGTACATAACTGGCTTACCTTTAATGAAATAAATATGATTTTACATGCACCTTTTATGGGTGCTGGACTGGTATTTCAAAAAGAAGAAAATGAAACAGCCATTAAATATCAGGCGGCCCACCATGAACTCGTTGCAAGTGCACTTGCAACAAAACTAGCACATGAAATAGATCCAAACAATCAAATTGGATGTATGTTTGCGGCAGGCAGTGCTTATCCATACAGTTGTAAACCGGAAGATGTCTTTAAGGCAATGCAGGTAGATCGAGAGAATTATTTCTTCATTGATGTACAATCACGTGGTGCTTATCCAGCCTATGCCATTAAGCAACTACAACGGAAAAACTGTATGCCGAAAATGGAACCTGAAGATACACAGATTCTAAAAGAGTATACCGTAGATTTTGTGGCGTTCTCCTACTATAATAGCCGCTGTATTGCGGCATCCTTAGATAAAAACAATATGGCAGAAGGAAATCTATTTGCATCCGCAAAAAATCCTTATCTGACATTTAGCAAGTGGGGATGGCCAATCGATCCATTAGGCTTTCGCATTACGTTAAATCAAGTATATGATCGCTATCAAAAACCATTGTTTGTCGTGGAAAACGGATTGGGTACCATAGATGAAACAGATGAACATGGCTATGTAGAAGATGATGAACGTATCCAATACTTACGCAATCACATACAGGCCATGAAAGATGCCATTGAGGAAGATGGTGTAGAATTACTTGGTTATACCTGCTGGGGTCCAATTGACTTAGTAAGTGCCAGCAGTGGAGAAATGAAAAAACGTTATGGTTTTATATATGTGGACGTGGATGATATGGGAAAAGGAAGTTATCGACGGACAAAGAAAAAATCATTTGCCTGGTATCAAAAAGTCATTGCCAGCAATGGGGAAGATTTAGCTTAGAGGAACATGTTTCCTCTTTTTTTGACCTGTGACATGTTATCTATCGATAATATGGATATCCTGATTTTTTTCTTCAATATCTGTTTATGGATATGAAATATCATAAAGTTTTTTATAAAAGATTTCTAAATATCATAAGTATTAGCGTTTGTTATCTATCTATCAGAAAATATAATTTTTCATACCATTTTAAATGTGTTACAATGCAAAAAGAAATGGAGGCAGACACAAATGAAATCAAGAGTTGAAGATGCATTAAATCGTCATAAAAACGGGTATAACTGTTGTCAGTCTGTCGTTTGTACCTATGCAGATTTATTAGGAATGGATGAAAAAACAGCATTTCGTGTAAGTGAAGCATTTGGACTTGGTATTGCGAAACGTTATGAAATGTGTGGTTCTGTATGTGGCATGATGATGTTGGCAGGATTGGAAAACAGTGATGGAGAATTAAAAAATCCAAAAACCAAACAGTCCACATTTACCTTAGGGCATGATATGTGCAGAGTATTTGAAGAATGGAATAGTAGTTGTGAATGCAATGTATTACGTGGAAGTGATGGTGTTACAGATCGTATCAGAAGCTGTCGAGGCTGTGTTGCGGATTGTGCACGTATTGTGGAATATATGTTGTTTCCAAATACATTTGAACCATATAAACCTAGAGATCCAAAGGAATAAAAGGAGGAAAAATAAATGAAAGTTTGTGTATTTTTAGCAGAAGGATTTGAAGAAATAGAAGCTATAGGAACATTTGCGATTCTTAGAAGAGGTGGCGTGGATGTAGACCTATATGCTGTAGAATCAGATGATAAAACAGGTCGATTTGGCATGACTTGTACAAATTTAAAACCATTAGCAGAATTTAATGCTAATGACTATCAGGCAATTGTATTACCAGGAGGACCTGGATTTAAAGTATTAGAAGCAAATGAAACTGTGAAAGCCGCAATCAAAACATTTGATGCAGAAGATAAATTGGTATGTGCAATCTGTGCAGGACCAACAGTACTTGGCAGACTTGGATATTTAAAGGGCAAAAAATATACATGCTTCACTGCCATGAACGACGATTTTGGTGGAGATTATCAATATCAGTATGTTGTGAAAGATGGTCACTTCATCACTGGTAGAAGTGCTGCAGCGACAATTGATTTTGGATTTGCGATATTGGAAGCTTTATGTGGAAAGAAACAGGCAGATGCCGTAAAAGAAGAAATTTATTACGAAAATAAATAGTATTACTTTTACAACCCTCGTTATGTATGTAACGGGGGATTTTTATACTTTTCGATAGTAAAAATCATGATTTTTTTTAAGTTTTAGTATTAGTTTGATATAATTAAAGTGAAAAAATATTAAAAAAATGATGTCAAGCAAAAATGAAAATGTCTTAAAAATAATTAAACATTAGCACCGGATTGACGGTGCTTTTGCTTTGCCACATAAGCAAGATAAGAAGCCTGTTTCCAAGGATGTGACATAGGGGGAATATAAGGCTTTTTCTGTTTCACCTCAATAGGAAGCGTGTCGAAGTTCTTTGATGTAGCCTCACGTTCTAGGATTTCTTCTAAAGCGAATAGATGATCTAGGATGTTGGCATATAGCTTTCCATCAAATGCTTCGATCACCATCACATTCATACCTTTTTTCAGATATGCTTTACTACCAGATTTCGTTATAGGAATAAAATACTTGT